>ERZ857801.19-NODE-19-length-200784-cov-11.555635_pt1 | contig 200784 bp, 205 predicted proteins | sample MGYA00519762_ERZ857801 | MGnify/ENA primary metagenome ERZ857801 (study PRJEB31778, sample SAMEA3449368) | human gut metagenome | biome: human gut; feature: human-associated habitat; material: faeces | place: United Kingdom | collected 2010/2012 ...
GTGAACTTTTCATAAATTAATTTTATAGGGTGATCATATCATAAATTATTCATACATTTATTTGCTATATCTTGCAATATTTTTATATATTCATCTCTTACTGTATTTACAAATTCTCCAATAGCATTTTCCATACGAAAGTTGGTATATTCTTCGTTTAATTCTAATTCAATTACTTTTCCTAAAACTTGTCCTTCATTATTTATATAAATATCAGCTTTAAAAGTATTATTCATAAATTCTTTAGAATATTTGTATAATTCTTTTTCTTTTATAAATCCATAAGGAATTAAATTAGATTCTTTTAATTTATATTTCTTAAATACTTCACTTTCAATACTCATTTTAATTTTTTCCTTCCAAATTTCTTACTACTCTTTCTAATGTAGATTCAAATGCTCTTATTTCTTCTTCACTAAATCCGTTGTAATATTGTACTACCATCTCATCTGTAATATTTTGATATACTTTTTCTAAAGCTTTGGATTTTTCAGTCAATTTTATAATTGTACTTCTACCATCTTCTTTATTTTCAATTTTTTGTATTAAATTCTGTCCTTCCATTCTATCTAACATACTTGAAAGAGATGTTTTGGCAAGTCCTGTTGTTTTTCCAATCTCTTTTATTGTTTGCTCTCCTTTAGCCCATAATGAAGATAATATTATTCCTTGGGAACTATTAAACTCTGATACACTCGCTTCTTTTAGTAATTCATTTATTTTTCTTCCAGTTAATTTATGTATTTGACTAATTAAGTATCCTCCGTTATACATTTTTACCTCCGAAATTACATCTTTAAATATAATACCATATAGAACTAATTTGTGCAATAAAGAGAAGACAAATTCCTTATCTTCTTTAATATAACTTATATTTCACTTTACTCACAATATCAAAATATTATACACATCTCGATACCTGTAATTTGTATTATAATTCTAATTCCATAACAACATGAACTACTCCTTCCTCTAAAAAGTCATCTGATACAACCTGAAAACCAAACTTTTCATAAAATCCAACTGCATGTTTTTGAGCATCCATATTAATTTTTTTACATTTCATTTTTTCTTTTATTGCAACTATGCTTTTTTCCATAAGTTCTCTACCAATTCCGTTTCCATGTCTTAATGTTAAAACTCTACCTATTCTTACAATATCATTGTTATCTTCTTGATAAAACGCTCTAAGATACGCAATAACTTTATTTTCTTCCATAAAGAAACAATGCAAACTTTTATAATCAACATTATCCATATCTTGATAATGTATATTTTGTTCCATAATAAAAATTTCTGTCCTTGCTTTTAAAATCTCATATAATTCTGCTATATCTAATTCTTCAAATTTTTTTGCTATTAAATTCATATAAATCTCCTCTATAACTTACTATTTTTCTAACTAATTACTAAATTGTAATTTTTTACTTACTTAAAGTCTTTCTTTGCCAACTTTTCTTGTTACATTTTGGACATTTCATATATCGTGTAGTTCCAGAATGCATTGCAAAATATACTTGGCTATATTTTGGTACATATTTATGATGACATTTTTGACATTCATAATAGCCTGTTTCTGTTTCTATTTTTAATGCAAATGAAACACCTATTATTAAAAGAACAAATGCTAATATAAACAACACTATTTTAGCAATATTATTCTCCACTAAAAATGATGTAACAAAAATTAGTATTAAGAAAGATATTGTCGAACTAAATCCAATCACATTTTCATACATCATTAATTTTTTATTTTGCATTTCTTCCTTTTGTGCCATTTCTAATAACATTTTTTCTGCTACTTCATTATAATTATTCATTTCAATCAACTCCCCACATAATAATTCATTTACACTTATTTTGAGTTCATTACACAAATCGAGCATTATTGATGAATCAGGCATTCCTTTTCCGTTTTCCCATTTTGAAATAGCTCTATCTGTAATGTTTAATTTCTCTGCAAGTTGCACTTGAGTTAAATTATTCTTTTTTCTACATTCAGCTATAAATTTTCCTATTTTAATCTGATTCATATTTTTTACCTCCTTCAATTTAAGTGTAAATTATTATCTAAAAAAAGTACACAAACTAATCGTTGAGTGGGGTATTTTTCTTTATCAACGATTAGTTGAATTGTTATAATTTGTGTGATAACTTGTAATTAGTCTCTACTTATAGCTATTTACTATTTTATTGTTGTCTTCCATAATCCATGTTTGTTGCAATAAGCATATAATGTTGCACCAGATATATATGGAAATCGAGTTTCCGTTTTTTGCTCTGGATATAATCTTACATGAGTTGTTCTATTTTCTGATACTTGTGCAATCCACATTATATAATGTTCCTTTTCCATTGGGTGTTCTACTTCTCCAACACTTACTACTATTTCATCTCCTACTTTTTTATATATTGGTATATGTTTTTCTGTTGCTGCATCTGTAGTATTAGCTTTCATTTCTTCCATTTTCCTACCACAACAAGTTAAATGTTGTACATCTCCATCAATTACTTCTATCATATCATCACATATTTGACATTTAAAAAATTTTGCATTTTCTTTCATTTAAAACTCCTCCATTTATTAATATTATACTATTTGTGATTTTGAGGGCAATTTTCTATAATTATTTTTAATTTTTTATCCATAAATAAATCCGTTCTGTTTTTTATTTATAATAAACCATTTATTATATTATTTAATTCGGACTTTGAACAAAAACCAATGCTACTTTTTATGATTTTTTCGTTTTTTATAAATAAAAGAGTTGGAACATTCATTATATTGTATTTCATTGCTAAATCTTGATTTTCATCTACATTTACTTTACATACTTTAATGCTATTTGAATATTCATTTGCTATCTCTGATATAATTGGAGATAACATTTTACATGGTCCACACCATGTGGCAAAAAAATCAATTAAAACTAGCTTATTAGTATTAGTTATTTCATCATTAAAATTACTTAAATTTAAACTTATTTCGTTCATATATCTGCCTCCTTTACTCAATAGTTTTATAATAAAGCATACAATGGCAATATCCTTCAAAATTAGGATCTTTAATTTGATCTTTAAATTCTTTGCACATACACTTAGTATCCTCTGTTTTTTCAGTTCTGCAAGGACAATAACCACCTGTTTTTTTCAATCCTTTTTTTATAATATCTACTATTTCTTTATTTGGATTCAACTTTATTGCCATAATCATTTCCTCCTATCTTTTATAATCACATTTTTTGCATTGTGGTAATTCATTTTTATCTTTATTATCATAATATAAACCAGACCATTTGCAAATATTTTGTAATATAGGCACAACAGATAATCCTTTTTCTGTCAAAGAATATTCTACTTTAACAGGAATACTTTCATATTGTACTCTTTTTATAAGTTCATCTTCTATTAGTTCTTTTAAAGATACTGATAAAACCGCATCTGTTATGTTTACCAATTCTTTTTTTAATTCACTATATCTTAATATTTTCTTTTTAGATAAAACACATATTATTCTTGATTTCCATTTTCCACCAAATATTTCAAGTCCATATTCTAAAGGACAGCGAATATCTTTTTCTAATTTAGGCTTATACATAATAATTTTCCTTTCGTTTAGTATAATATCATTTTATTGTTGTTTTTTCAAGTTACTATTCAATTTATTAGTTGCTTATAAATTAAATACTATATAAAAATACGAAGCAAGTAATCTTCAATGATTACTTGTTTAAATGTAATTTATCTTTTGGAATATTTTCTTAAAAATTACTATTTATTCTTTGATAATTGTCTTATTTTTTCGTGATAAAAATAGTTTATTATTATAGGTTTTCCAGTAGGATTTTTTAAAAATGGTTCTTCATCTATAACATACATAAATCCATTTTTATTTGCATACTCTTGTACTTTTTTATCTAATCTTTCCCAATAAGACATATCTTTTTTAGTATAAATCTTATTATACAAATCATTTAATTCAGGGTGTTTTTCTTTTATATAATTTATTATAGTAGGCTTAAATGTGCCTCTTAAATTCAAATTTTCAAGCCATATATAGTCGCAAAAGTCTTTTATTTCTTCTATTATAGTAAATACATCAGTAATACCAGGAAAAATTGGAGATATAAAGCAAGTTGTTCTTATTCCTGTATCGTGAACTTGTTTCATTGTTTCAATTCTTGATTTTATTGTTGGTGCGGAATCCATATCTTTCTTAAATTCTTCATCTAATGTATTTATTGACCAAGCAACCAATGGATTAGGATATGTTTTTATCAAGTCAATATCTCTTGTAACTAAATTAGATTTTGTTGTTATAATTAAATTTATTCCACTTCCTTGCATTTCTTCTAAAAATGCTCTTGTTCTTTTATATTTTGCTTCAAAATAATTATATCCATCTGTTACAGATCCTACTATCATTGTTTTACCTTTATATTTTTCAGGATTTTTTATTTTATCCCACATCTTAATATCTAAAAACATTCCCCAATCTTCTTTATGTCCTGTAAATCTTTTCATAAATGTAGCATAACAATATTCACATCCAAAAGGACAACCAACATAAGGATTTATTGAATATCCTGCTATTGGCAAGTTTGATTTTGTAAGAATTGTATCAACTTTCTTTTCTTTAATTACCACTTTTTTTAAATCTATCATTTTATTCCTCCAAATTCTTTAGGAAATTTTTGTACAAACTCATCTTCATTTAAAATCCCTAATAAATCTTCTTTCATAAATACAGGTATATTCTTCTCTTTTGCTTGATTGTAAATGTTAAATACCCATTCTCTTTTTGATGATATTTTCCCTTTTCTATTACCTGTTTCAGTACCTATTACAATCCAAGAAATATTACTTAAATCTAATTTTCCTACATCATCAAACATAGGCTCAAAAGTAATATGGTAATGCTTTGCTTTGATATTATTTCTTAAATAATCAATTCTTGTCTTTTCTTTTGAAGAAGTAACTGTTACACCCAACCAACCATTATCAGGAGTTTCTTTTAAGTTAATATTTTCAGGTCTTTTAGTTAAAAAAATGTATTGCGTGTTTTCATTTTCTTTCTCCTTAAATTTATTATAATTTTGATTTGTAAAATTCACCAAATGAAGCCATTATATCTAACATTTTACTTAATTCTAATCCTAAATCAGTCATTCCATATTCAACTTTTGGTGGATTCGTATGATAATCTTTTCTAAAAATAATACCATCACTTTCTAATTGCCTTAAACTATCTGTTAATACTTTTTGTGATATTCCATTCAATGATTTTTGTAACTCATTAAATCTCCATGTTCTTTTTGTTAAATTTCTTATTATCAATAATTTCCACTTATTTCCTACTAAAGATATTGTAGTTGCAACAGGACATTCTGGTAATTCATTTATATTTCTCATTTTGATACTCCTTACTAATTTACTAATATTGTATCATATATTATTAATTTGACAAGTAGTTACTTTAAAGTGCGTACTTGTTTTTTTGTATGTACTTTGATATAAATTCATTATACTAATATTTAAGGAGGAATTTAAAATGTCAAATTTTATGAAAGTAAGTTCAGAAAATGCACCTAGAGTTGAGTTACACGAAAAATTAGGTTTAACAGGTGCTGAAATTAGCATCAACACTATTGGAGCAGGAGAATGTGTACCTTTTATTCATTCTCATAAACAAAATGAAGAAATTTACTATGTTATAAGTGGTTCTGGAAAAGCAATTATTGACAACGAAGAAGTTAATTTAGTTACTGGTGATTGGGTAAGAATATCTTCAGTAGCAGAAAGACAATTTTTTGCTAACAAAGACAATGCAATTTCTTACATTTGTATTCAAGTAAAAGAAAATTCACTTGAAGGCTTTACTGCAAATGATGCCATTATAAAATAAATATAAAAAATCTCTGAAAGTGTAATCTTTCGGAGATTTTTATTACTACAAAATTGCTATATTTCTTTCTCTTTATTATTTTTAGATATGGATGCAACATAAAAAATTATTGAAGCAATAAGAAAGCATATAAAGTTTATTTTTTCTTTGTTGTGTTCGTTTTTTATTTTATTACCTCCTCGACAACTTACTATTTTTTATTATCAATTGTTTTACTGTTTCTTCTGTTGCAGGGATCGAGCAAGAGCCAGTTCTTAAGTATGTTCCTTTTACAATTCCTTTTTCTTTAAGATAATAAATATCAATTCCTTTTGAAACTTTTATAATGATATATTCTTTATCTTCAATTTTTCCTGTATTTATTGAAACGAAAATTCTAGCATCTGGATATATATTTGTTCGTATGCCATTAGAAATCTTTTCTTCAATGTCTTTGCAATTATCCACTCCTAACAATACAATAAAATAAAAGCAAGAGAAATTCTTCTCCCGCTTTATAATCTTACCTATAAATATTAATACTCCTTCTTTCTTTCGAAATCGTAATTATTTTAGTTCCGACTTTCTTCATTTCATTAATAAGTCTTTCCATGCAATATGAATCATTATAAAAAAAATAATTTGCTTCTTCTCTATCATATTTAAAAAGATCATAGTCAGGATCATTGGCATAAATCTGATAATTATCTATAACTAGAATGATTTTATCTTTATTTGAAAAATAACGATAAATCTCCTCTATGTTATTAATTAAATATTCAGGTGCAAATTGATAAAACCAATTCGCGTCCAAGTACCAGAATTCTGAATCATATAGCTCTTTGGGACAATCTTCTAATTGATTTTGAATATTGCTTACTAGAGCTTTTAAAAGATTAATATCAGAATCATTATCTTTTAAAGCTATATCTCTGCTATTTAAAAAACTTTCATAGGTCTCTTTTGATTTTGTATTATCAACCTTTATATATGCTGGTATACAATAAAATTTTTGTAATAACCCATATTTTAGAAAATGATGACTTGACCGCCCAAATCTTTTGATTTTGGACTTGGTAATGCAATAATCAATAATGTTTATAATTTTTTTCATTTTGTCTTTTCCTCCATATTTATATAAGATTATTGTTGCTTTGTAACTATTTTTTATTTTAGCACAATTTAGAAGTTATGTCAATCAAAATTGATATATGTGTAAAATAAATGAAAAAGAGAGAAAAAAGTATTTACTTTTCTCCCTCTTTCGAAATCTTTTTGAATTTTAAATTTTGTTGTTGTTATTATTGATTCTAAACTCTTTGCGTTCTCTCTTCATTTTTTTGTCAGCTTCATCATGGCAAATCTGCTTTAAATCAATTTCGTCTAAAACATCGTTACTTAAGAGCGCATTTGCAATTCTATCAAGTAATACAAAGTTATCATTTAATATTTCCTCTGCTCTTGTATATGCTTCCTGAACAAGTTTTGACGTTTCTTTATCAATCTTATTTTTAATATCTTCAGAAAGTAAAAATAAGTCTGATATATCTCCTCTAGGAAAATATGTCATATTCTTTCCAAAATCATCAATCATGCCGTATTCTGTTATGATTCTTCTGGCCGTTTCAGTTGCATCCATTAAATCCTGTGATGCTCCACTTGTATATTTGTCAGAAGAATTTTCACCTATAAGAAGATTTTCTGCTACTCTACCAGCTAAAGCCACTGCAATATTATCTATAAAATAATCTTTGCTTAGATTTATCTGCTTTTCATATTCAAAGTCAAATGTTGTGATTCCAAGATAATCCTCAGCTGGAACTATTGTAATAGCAGATGTCTTTAAATTGCTGATATTCTCAGATAAATAATTCACCAAGAAATGACCTGCTTCATGATATGCGGTTGATTTCTTGTCATCAACAGACATTTTCTTATACATATCATAATTGAAGTTAAAATTAGTGTTGATATCTTCCTTTGTAACTTCTTTACGATGTTTTCTCTTAGCTACAATCATTGCTTTTTCTATTATTTCCAATGTTATAGCTGGATTGCATAATTCTGTAATGAAAGCATCTGACACATTTACAACATAATTAATTAACCTAGGTGAAATATTCACGTTATACTTAGAGACTAAACCTTTGACAACATCTTTTATCATTGGATAGATTTCTCTATGCTTTGGTTCATTAATATAGATTGATTCCAAATGTGCTCTGGTTTTAGTATCAACCTGAAAGTATTCATAATACTCTTCTTCTGTTGTTGCTCCTATTATTTTTACATTTGGATATTTAACTAAAAGTGAAAAGTAATATGACATTATAGGTGAACATTCAACAAAATGAATATTGTCAATATATATAACAATTCCAGAATGTGATAAAATAAAATTAATTATTTTTTCTAATCTTTTTGTAGATTTTTGGGTGGCTAATTCATTTACCAGTAAATCTACATCAAGATAGAGAAAATGTGAATTTTTTAATTCTTTTGGACATTGTTTACGAACAACGACATTATATATGAGTTTCTGAATGATAGCAGTCTTCCCTACACCATGTTCTCCCAGTAATACTACCTTAGATTTTAATCCACTAAGCAAGCAATTGTATATTCTATTAATTTCCTTATCTCTTCTATTTATAGTTGATAAGGATTTAGAACTTGCAATAACTGGATTTAGGTCTATAAGATATGGGTGAAATCTAGCAGGTACGACATTAAGTTTGGAACTGTCAAGTTTTGCTACATTTTTCCGTCCTATAACAATTTTATAATTCTTCATAAAGATTCCTCCTTTTTACTAATGAACAGTTTTGTTGATATTAAGTATTTTATCACCATTTTAAAATTATGTCAATTAAAAACAGCTATATCTTTGGATATAACTGCTTTTAAATTCTATTTAAATTTTTTTACAAAATTATCTATTTCATCAATAAATTCATTGTTATTCTTAGTTTTTACCATCATAGATATAACTTGTTCAGTAACATCCGCAACAGGCATACTGTTCATTGCTTTTCTTAAAGCAAATACAGTGTCCTTTTCTTTTGGAGTAAGTAATAAATCTTCTCTTCTTGTTCCAGATTTATTAATATCAATTGCTGGGAATATACGTTTTTCTGATAATTTTCTGTCTAAGTGTACTTCCATATTACCTGTACCTTTAAATTCCTCAAATATAACATCATCCATTCGACTTCCTGTTTCGATTAATGCTGTTGCCAATATTGTTAAGCTTCCACCATGTTCAATGTTTCTAGCTGCACCAAAGAATTTTTTTGGTTTATGTAGTGAAGCTGGATCGAGACCACCAGATAATGTTTTACCAGATGATGGTATTGTTAAGTTATATGCTCTTGCAAGTCTTGTGATACTGTCTAGTAAAATTACAACATCTTGTCCTTGTTCAACTAATCTTTTTGCTCTTTCTAGTACCATTTCTGCAACTTTTACGTGATGTTCTGGTAATTCATCAAATGTTGAATATATTACTTCACCATTTATAGAACGTTTCATATCTGTTACTTCTTCTGGTCTTTCATCTATTAAAAGAACTATTAATTTAGCATCTGGTGTATTTGCTGATATGCTATTTGCTATTTTCTTTAATAATGTTGTTTTTCCAACTTTTGGTGGAGCAACAATCATTCCTCTTTGTCCTTTTCCTATTGGTGAGATTAAATCTATTATTCTCATTGCATACTCATTTGATGTTGTTTCAAGTTTTATTCTTTCATCTGGATAGATTGGTGTTAATTCATCAAATCTCTTTCTTTTTGCTGCTTTTTCAGGTGATTCACCATTTACTTCACCTACAAATATTAGTGATGGAAATTTTTCTCCCTCTCTAAATCTTGATATTCCTTTTATTATATCTCCTGTATCTAATTTAAATCTTCTTATTTGTACCATTGATATGTATACATCTTTTGGAGTAGATAAGTAATTATCTCCTCTTAAAAATCCGTAACCATCTGGTAGGATATCTAATATTCCTTCTACTATTTCATCTCCTTCAGTTGTTAGCTTGTAGCCAGACATTTCTTCTGAAGTATTATTTTCTTCTTTTTCTACTTTTTCTTCCCTTTTTATAGAATTGTTTTGATTTAATATTTGACTTAACATTTCTATTAATTCATCCTTTTTTAATTTTGATATATTTTTAATATTATTTTCCTTTGCTAAGTCTTTTAATTCTGTTAAAGACATTTCTTCTAAATTCAATATAATTACCTCCTGAATAATTGTATTTTTTTAAATTTTAAATTTTAATGGGAATTTTTTTACGAATTAAAAAATTTATATTCTTATTATAGCACAATTTCCCAAAAAAAGGAAGTATTTTCCAGATAAAAATAAAAAAATCCCTAAAAAAGGATTTTTTATATACCTTTATCTATATAAATTTTTTCGTTAGGATAATACATATCTAGCTTCTCTCTAGCTGTTTGTTCTATGTATTCTTTTGAGTTTACATCTTCCTTTTGTGCTAATAGCTTTTGATTTGTAGATTTTTCTTCTTCTATTTGAGATGATAAATCATCACTATTTTTACTATATTGATTTATTACTTTTTGTTGATTTATTAATGTAAATGATGCATATAAAATTACTGCTAAAACTAATAATCTTTTATATAATTTTTTCTTTTTCATCCGTATCTCTCCTGTCTAATTTACGTATAATATATATTTCTACACTTTTTGCAAAAATCCTTCCTATTTTTCGAATTTTTTTGAATAAAATGTAGTTTTTTTAATTTTTTGTATGTTTTAGTTGTTTTATGGAGATTTTTTTTATGTTTATGGTTATGAATCTTATAGGTTTAAATAGAAATTTTATTGGTAATACTAATATTGAAAAAATAATACCAAATATCTTTTTAAAAAATACGACAATTTTTACATTAATTTTTATAAAATATTTGCTGATTAACATCATATAAGTTAGACATCCAAGAAATACTCCCAAGAACATATATAAACGTATTTCACCATTGCTGAAAGTGAAAATTGAGTATAATAGTGATAGTCCGGTTAAAATCCAAAATAAAATATCTTGGAAATATGTAGTTATATCATTTGTCTTAAAGCTTTTTCTTAATACTCGAAAAATGTCAAATAGAATTCCTATAAAAATTCCATTTATTGTATATACCAAAAATAAATAACATTGATTTTCAATCATTTTTTCTCAATCCTTTGTTTATTTGAAAATTTTGCTAATTAAGCTTCCTTTATTTTTTTCTAATTCTTTATCACTATATGCTAAATATGAAATATCTCCTTCTATTATTACTTCTGAAGTGTCTATGCTTAGCTTGTTTATTCTTATATTTTCTCCTTTTACAGTTAATAAACCTAATTCGGTTTCTACCATTACTACTTGGTCGTCAAAACTCAATACGTCATTTACACCTGATATGCTTAGCTTTCCCCTATTTTCTAATATTAAATTTTGAATAACTCCTGTATTTATATTTTTTCTTTCATCTACTGTCATATATACCATTCTCCTTTACTTTTGATTGTTCTGATATTTATATATATTCAATGGTTGTCTTTTTTAGAACAAAAAAGCAGCAAGAATAACTCTTGCTACTTTTCTTTTTACAGATACAATATTACCCCTAATTCTTCATATTCAATGCCTTTACTATCTAATAGCTTTTTTTCTTTACTTTTTAATTTGAAAACCTTTTGTGCTTTTTCATTATATTTTACCTTTATAAAGTTTATTGGACAATTTATGCACTTTAAATCTTGCTTATTTTTGATTTTGTATAATACAGGTTGTACAAAAAGTCCTTTTGCTACTAAATACTCTTTTTCACCGGGGAATAGGATTATTTCAACCTTTTTCTTATTTTGAGCCCTCCATTCTTCTATTTCTAACTCTATGTCCTCTATCTTGTCGTTTCTTTTCCGGTTCAACATAGCTGAAACACTCCCTTCTAATTATGCAATTTGCATTTGATATTTTATATATTATCATATAAAATCTAGTATGTAAACACATTTCGACAATTTTTATATTTTTTAAATTGACATAATTATAAAAAGATGGTAAAATTTATTTGTTAACCATAGTTTATTATGTTATTTCTATAATAGCATAAAATCAAAGTTTTGTGTAACAAGAAAGGAGTTATTTATGAAAAGTGGACCTTATGTAGATATTCGAGGCTATCATAAAGGCGTAACAGGTTCTACTATAAGAAATACTGTTCATTTTGCTGATGGTACAATTTATCGGTATCTAGTGGATTACGGTATGTATCAAGGTGAAGGACATTCTAGAGGACTTGATTATAACGATAGTGTCAATCCTGAAAAAATTGATACTGTATTATTAACCCATCCTCATCTTGACCATGATGGTGCTTTACCTATTTTTGTCAAAAAAGGCTATGACAAGAAAATTTACATGACAGATGCAGCCTATTGTGTTATTGATATAGGATTTAATGATAGTTATAATATCATGAAAAGAGATTCTAAGATAGTAAAAATACCACCATTATATTCTCAAAATGATATTGATAATACGCTACAGCTGACTAATCCAGTCCGGTATGAAGAACCTATAGATATTCTAAAAGATAGAATAACGGTCACATTCTTCAATAACGGCCATTTAATGGGTAGTTCTATAATACTTGTGCAGATTAAAGAATTTGGATATGATAATATCAATATTCTTTATACAGGTGATTATAAACCTACAAATTGTTTCTTGGATATTAAGCCATTACCATATTGGGTATATGCTCTACCAAATTTAACAATTGTCTCAGAAGCTACCTATGGCACTACTAATACGTGGGATATATCTCATAAATGGGAAGAAAATATCATTGAAGCTTGCTCAAAGAAGCGTGTTATTCTTAATACTGCTTTTGCTCAGGGACGTTTTCAGGAATTGATGTTAAAAATTCGAAATTTGAAAGAAAATGGATTAATTCCTAAAGATTACCCTATTAAAGTAGATGGAAAAACAGGTATAGATTATACTTTCCGTTATATATCTCATAGTAATATTATCCACTTTAAGCCAGAAAGCTTAAACTTCTTCCCTGAAAATTTGCAATTTGTAGATGATAAGACTAGACCTGGAATACTTAGTAGTTCAGAAGGTAAAATCATTATATCTACTGCAGGTATGGGAAGTAATGGACCAGCTAAAGAATATATAAAAAGATTATTACCTAATCCAAATGTTTTAATATATTTCCCTGGCTATACTTCTGAAGGTACAATAGGAAGAAGAGTTTTTGAAGCAGAAAAAGATTCAACAGTTTTAATTAATGGCCAAGAAATAATTAAAAGAGCCACTGTACTTCAGACCTTAGAGTTTTCTTCTCATGCTATGGCAGATGAACTTCTCGAGTTTTACTGCATGTTTGCACCTAAAGCAATACTTTTTAATCATGGAACTTTAGAATGTAAAGAAGCTTTAGAAAAGAAAACAAATGAGTTATTGTTCAAACCTAAAAAATATGAAGATTCTAATATTGAAGAAAATTCATCAAAAAAGAGAACTGGAATTTTGGGCAATGGCTATGTCTACCGTATTAATCAGTATGGTATTGATAAGGAAATCAAAAAGTAAAAATAATCTAAAAAATAACTTCTAAAAAGAGAGTCAAACTTATTTGTTTGGCTCTCTGTCTTTTATTATTTTATGAATCTTCTCCAACATTTCATCATCAACAACATTCTTAAAATCAATAGATATTTTACTTTCAGAAACATTAAATTCCAAAATCTCCAACTTGTTTTTTTGAATAATATTTAATACTTCATGTAATTTTTCAAAATTTCTACTAATTCCATTTCCAACAATAGAAATTCTAGAAATTTCCTTTTTCACAACACTTTTTATTGTATTTTCTTCTATTATATCTGTAATTATAGTGCCAGCTTTATTGTTAAAAGTAGATTTTGTTATAATAGGTATTTTAAATTTTTGACCAATCTCTGCACATCTACCGTGTAAAACTTTTGCACCTTCACTTGAAATTTCTATCATTTCTTCGTATGAAAGTGCTGGTAATTTTTTAGCATTTTCTATTTTGTTTGGGTCTGCTGTATATACACCATCAACATCAGAAAATATATAACATTCTTTTGCATTAAGTGCTGCAGCAATTGCTATTGCAGATGTATCCGAACCGCCTCTACCAAGTGTTGTTATATCTAAGTTTTCATTATAACCTTGGAAACCTGCAATTATAACTATTTTTCTTTTTGATAATTCTTGCAAAATTCTGGTAGTGTCAATATTTTCTATAATTGCATTTTGATTCGTTTTATTTGTAAGTATTCCTGCTTGCCATCCAGTAAGTGATATTGCTTTATAGCCCATTTTATTTAACAATATACTTAATTTTGCAATTGATATTTGTTCTCCTGCACTTAATAATACATCCATTTCCCTATCTTTTGTTTCATTTGATAATTCTAATGCTTCTGATATTAATTTATCAGTTGTTTTTCCTTGTGCAGATAATATTACTACTATATTATTATTTTTATTATATAAGTTTATTATTTTTTCTGCTACTATTTTTAATTTGTCATTATCTGCTACAGAACTTCCTCCAAATTTTAGAACTATTGTGTCCATAAATGACACCTCTTTTAAATTGATATAGAGAGTATTTTCTAATTTTAGATAATACTCTCTATTATAATATGCTTGTTTTGAAAAAATGTTATATTTTCATTTTTAGATAGCTTTCCATAAATCCGTCCAAATCTCCATCCATTACTCCTGCAACATTTCCTACTTCGTAGTTTGTTCTGTGGTCTTTAACCATTGTGTATGGGCAAAATACATATGAACGTATTTGACTTCCCCAAGCAATGTCTTTTTGTTCACCTTTTAAATCTTCTATTTTTTCTTTTTGTTCTTGTTCTTTTAAATCTAATAATTTTGATTTTAACATTCTCATTGCTGTTTCTCTATTTTGTATTTGTGAACGTTCTGATTGACAAGCTACTACTGTATTTGTTGGTATGTGTGTTATTCTTACTGCAGATGATGTTTTATTTATGTGTTGTCCCCCTGCCCCTGATGCTCTATATGTGTCTACTCTTAAATCATCTGGGTTTATATTTATTTCTATATCATCTGTTATTTCTGGTAAGACTTCTACTGAGGCAAAAGATGTATGTCTTCTCCCCCCTGCATCAAATGGCGAAATTCTAACTAATCTATGTACACCTTTTTCTGATTTCATATAGCCATATGCATTTTCTCCAATAATCTCAAAGGTTACGCTTTTTAATCCTGCTTCTTCTCCCTCTAAATAATCTAATTCTTTTACTTCATATTCGTTTTTAGTAGCCCATCTTGTATACATTCTATATAGCATTTCAGCCCAATCCTGAGACTCTGTTCCTCCAGCTCCTGGATGAATTGTTACTATTGCATTATTAGAATCATATTTACCTGAAAACAACGTTTCTAGTTCTAGTTTTTCTAAGTTCTTTTCTTGTTTTTTATAATTATTTGTAACATCTATTGCTAGTTCTTCATCATATTCTAATTTTACCATTTCGGCTAATTCTATTAAATTATTTATTTCTTTTTCAAGTTCTTTATATTTAGTATATTTGCTTTTGATTTTTTTTATTTTTGCTAGTACTTTTTGAGTATTTTCACTATTATTCCAAAAATCCGGATTGCTAGTTTCTTTTTCTAATTCTGCTAATTCGTTTTCTAATCTTGGTATGTCAAAGAGAAACACCTAAATTCTCTAATTTTTGTTTTAACTGATTTAAGTTTCTTATTGTTTCTTCTAAGTCTAACATAAAATTTATCACCTCTTATAAAAAATTAGGGGAAGCAAAATAGCTTACCCCATTCTTAGGACTTTTCTACTTAATCTTGAAAATTTGTTATTTTTTCAGCAATATTTTCAAGTGCTGCATAATCATAGCTTTTTAGTGTGATGATTATATCATTATTAAGCCTGTAAAAGGATAAAAAAATGTTTAATTCATATGCTAAGCAAATAGCTTTTGATATAAATTTTTCATCACTTTCTTCATTTTCTACAGATTTTAATAATGATAAACATCCATTACTTATTTTAGCAGTAATCATAGTGCTATTCATTTTTTGTCCTCCTAATGTGAAAATTTTTAATGCTTACTTATTATATCACACATTTTAAAATTAATCAAATTCCCATTATGTTATACCCACTATCAGCATAAAGAACTTGGCCAGTAATACTATCAGACATATCACTTAATAAAAATGTAGCTACATTTCCTACTTGTGTTGTTGTTACATTTCTATGCAATGGTGCTTTTTCTTCTACAACCGTTAAAATTGAAGAAAAGTCTTTTATTCCTTTTGCAGAAAGTGTTTTTATTGGACCTGCAGAAATTGCATTTACTCTTTTTCCTTCTTTTCCTAAATTTTCTGCTAAATATCTTACACTAGATTCTAGAGCAGCTTTTGCAACTCCCATAACATTATAACCATTTAAAACTTTTGCTGAACCATAATATGTTAATGTTACTAAACTTGCATTTTCATTTAATAAATTTATTTCTTTTGCAATTCTTGCTGCTAGTACAAATGAATAACTACTTACATCTAAGGCATGTGAAAATCCTTCTTTGCTGGTATATATAAAATCGTTATGTAAATCTTCTGTTTTTGCATTTGCTATTGCATGTACCAAACCATCTATTTTGCCATTTTCTTCTTTTATTTTTTCGAATGTTTGCTTTACTAATTCATCTTCTGAAGCCCCATTTAATACATAAGCTTTGCTTCCTTTAAATTCTGATATTAATTCTTCTATTTTTTCTTTGTTTTCTTCTCTCATATATGTAAATATTAATTGTGCTCCATTTTCATATGCTGATTTCGCTATTCCATAAGCTATACTCCATTTATTTCTTATACCCATTATTAATATTTTTTTGTTTTCTAATAACATTTTTTCCTCCTTGAAAAACCATTTAAAATGGTATTTTTAAATAACATTAAAACTCGTTATGTTTCTAAATTTTTTATATCTTTCTTCTACTATTTGCTCTGATGTCATTTTATTTGTTTTTTTGATTTCTTTGATAATTTCTTTTTTTAATATTTCTGATGTTTTTGAAAAGTTTTCTTCTGATATTTCATTTTTTTCAGGTATTATTTTGTCAATTACATTTAACTCATATAAATCTTTTGCAGTTAATTTCATTTTTTCTGCTGCTTCTTTATATCTGCTCGGGTCTTTCCATAAAATACTGCTATATCCTTCTGGTGACAATATTGAATAAATTGCATTTTCTAGCATGAATACTTTATTTGCAACTCCTATGGCTAAAGCTCCTCCTGATGAACCTTCTCCAATTACTATTGAAATTACCGGAACTTTTAATCTTGCCATTTCAAACATTGATTTTGCTATAGCCTCCCCCTGCCCTCTTTCTTCTGCTTCTATACCTGGGTAAGCTCCTTTTGTGTCTATGAAAGTTATTACTGGTCTTTTGAATTTTTCTGCTTGTTTCATAAATCTTATTGCCTTTCTATAACTTTCAGGATTTGGCATTCCAAAATTTCTTTCTATGTTTTCTTTTGTTGTTCTTCCTTTTTGCTCTGCAATTATTGTAAATGGAATATTGTCTATTTTGGCTAAACCACAAATTATTGCTTTATCATCTTTAAAATTTTTATCTCCATGTAATTCTATAAATTCATCAAATATTTTTTCTATATATTCAAGTGATGTTTTCCTTTTTGGATTTCTTGCTATTTCTACTTTTTCCCATGCTGATATTTCTTTTTTATTTTTCATTATGTTGTCCTCCTTTGTGATAGCAAATTAATTTATATAGTGTTTCTTTCATATCTTCTCTTTTTACTATTTTATCAATAAATCCATGTTCAAGTAGAAATTCCGCTGTTTGAAATCCTTCAGGTAGTTTTTCACCTATTGTTTGTTCAATTACTCTTTGACCTGCAAATCCAATCATTGCACCTGGCTCTGCAAGTATTATATCTCCTAAACTTGCAAATGATGCAGTAACTCCTCCATATGTTGGATCTGTTAATACTGATATGTATAATAAACCTGCCTCATCAAGTTTTGTAAGTGCTGCTGTTGTTTTAGCCATTTGCATAAGTGATATTATTCCTTCTTGCATCCTTGCACCACCAGATACCGAAAATATTATAATTGGTAATTTTAGTCTTATGGCTTGTTCTATACTATATGTAATTTTTTCCCCTACAACAGCTCCCATGCTTCCCATTAGAAAACCACTATCCATTATACAAATCACTACATCTTCTCCATTTATTTTACCAGTACCACAGGCAATTGCTTCTTCTAATCCTGTTTTTTCTCTTAAGGCTTCTAGTTTTTTAGGATAATCTTCTAAATTTAACGGATTGTTAGTTTCTATATTTAATTCAAATCTTTTGTAAGTTCCTTCATCTATAATACTTTCCAATCTTCTATTAATATGCATTCTAAAATAATTGCCACAATTAGGACAAATGTTTAAATTTTCTCTAATTGTTTCTTTGTATAATATTTCTTTACACTTATTGCATTTTACCCATTTTCCTACTGGAATGTCAACTTTGGATTTTGTATTATTTAAATTTTTACTTTCTCTTTTCTTTATTTTATCTACTACCATTTATACTATTTATCTCCTTTAAACATCTCTTTTTCAATAAATGATGTATCAAATTTTTCTCTAATAAAGTTTGGATTTTTTATGATTTCAAATAAAAAGTCTCTGTTTGTTTCTATTCCATCAATTACTAATTCTTCCAAAGCTCGTTTCATTTTACTTAATGCTTCATTTCTATTTGCTCCATATGCTATTATTTTAGCAAGCATTGAATCATAATTTGATGGAACTGTATAGCCATTATATATTGCTGTATCTACTCTTATACCATTTCCACCTGGAAGATTTATTTCCTTTATTTTTCCAGGTGATGGCATAAAGTTTTTACTAGGATTTTCTGCATTTATCCTACATTCTATAGAATGACCTCTAAATTCAATTTCTTTTTGTTTAAATTTTAGCTTTTCTCCAGCTGCTATTCTTATCTGTTCTTTTACTAAATCAATACCAGTTCTCATTTCTGTTATTCCATGTTCTACTTGAATTCTTGTGTTCATTTCCATAAAGTAAAAATTCTTGTCATGGTCTACTAAAAATTCTACTGTACCACAATTTGTGTAACCTGCTATTTTAGCAACCTTTACAGCAATATTCCCCATTTTATTTCTTAGTTTTTCATCAATTATAGTTGATGGTGTTTCTTCTATTAATTTTTGATGATTTCTTTGTATTGTACAATCTCTTTCTCCTAAATGAACTATATTTCCATGTTCATCGGCTAAAATTTGGATTTCTATATGTCTTGGTTCTTTTATATATTTTTCTATGTAAATTTCATCATCATTAAATGAATTTTTAGCTTCTTGTTTAACAATATTATAATTTTTTTCTAGCTCTTCAAAAGAATTAACCAATCTAATCCCTTTTCCACCACCACCAGCAGCAGCTTTTAACAACACAGGATATCCTATATCTTCACATACTAAAATAGCTTGTTTCAAATCTTTAATACTACCATCAGAACCTGGAATAACTGGAATACCTTCTTTTTTCATTAATTCTTTACTATTAGACTTATTACCCAGCAAATCGATAACTTCAGGTCTAGGTCCAATAAATTTTATATTAGACTCCTCACAAATTTTAGCAAATTGAGAACTCTCAGATAAAAAACCAAAGCCAGGATGAATGCTATCAGCTTTAGTAATATTTGCAGCTTCAATCAAATTCTTTATATTTAAATAACTTTGTTTTGAATTTGCAGGGCCTACACAAACGGCTTCATCTGCTAATTTAGTATGCAAAGCCTCCCTATCTGCCTCAGAATATACAGCAACAGTTTTAATATTCATTTCTTTACATGCTCTAATTATACGAACTGCAATTTCTCCACGATTTGCGATTAATATTTTATTCAATTTTGTTTCACTTACCTTTCTTTATTAAACTATTGCAAAAGTAAATTCTCCTTTAGCTGCTACTTTTCCATCCACTGTTGCAATGCCTTCACCTATACCAATAGGACCTTTTCTCTTAATTATTTTAACTTCTAACTTTAATCTATCACCTGGTACAACCATTTTTTTGAACTTCATCTTATCAATTCCGCCAAACAATGCATTCTTCCCTTTGTTTTCTTCCATTGAAAGAATTGCAACAGCACCTGTTTGAGCTAATGACTCGGCAATTAAAACTCCTGGCATTATTGGATTATCCGGAAAATGTCCTTTAAAATACCACTCTTCTTTATCTACATTTTTATATGCTGTTGCACTTTGACCAGGCTCAAAACTTTCAACTTCATCTATCATTAAAAATGGTTCTCTTTGTGGAATTATTTTTTTTATTTCTTCTTTACTTAACATTTAAAAATCCTTTCTATTCTATAACAAATAATGGCTTTCCATACTCAACAGTTTCTCCATCTTTTACACATATTTCTATAATTTTTCCATCAAATTCTGATTCGATTTCATTCATCAATTTCATTGCTTCTATTATACAAAGTGTATCACCTTTTTTTACTGTTTTCCCTATTTCTACATAAGCCTCAGATGTTGGAGAAGGTTTTAAATAAAAGGTTCCTACCATTGGAGCTTTTACTATTTTTCTATTTTCATTATTACTTGTTTTACTTTCAAATATTTTTTGCTCTTCTTTTTCGTTATTTTCGATTTTAACAGTTTTTGAACTTTGAACTGTATAATTTTTAGTTTCTTCATTATTTTCTTTTTGTATACTTATTTTAGTTCCATCTGGTAAACTTATATCTAAAGATGATAGGCTTGAATTTTCCATATCTTCCATTAATTGTTTAATTTCTTTATATTCCATTTTTTATTCCTCCATATTCCATCTTTTTAAAATTATGCTTCCATTGTGTCCTCCAAATCCTAAAGAATTTGACATCACTATATTTAATTTTGTTTTTCTTGATTCGTTTGGAACTATATCTAGATCACATTCTTCATCTTTTTCTTTATAATTAATTGTAGGTGGTACTATTTGTTCTTCAAGTGCCTTTGTGCAAATTATTGCTTCTACTACACCTGCTGCACCTAATAAATGGCCTGTGTTTCCTTTTGTTGAACTTACCATTACTTTTGTTTTGTTTCCAAGTATCGTTTTTATTGCTTTTGTTTCTATTGAATCGTTTAGATGTGTTGATGTTCCGTGTGCATTTATATAATCAATTTGTTTTTCTGATATATGTGCATTTTCTATTGCTCTTGACATTGCTTTTGCAGCACATTCTCCATTTGGACAAGGTGATGTAATATGATATGCATCTGTTGTTGCTCCAAATCCTATTATCTCTCCATAGATTTTTGCATTTCTTTTTAGTGCATGTTCTAGTTCTTCTAAAACAACTATTCCTGCACCTTCTCCCATTACAAAACCATCTCTTTCTTTATCGAATGGAATACTTGCTCTATTTTTATCTGTGCTACTTGATAATGCTTTCATATTTTCAAATCCAGCTATTCCTACTTCACATATTGCTGCTTCTGTTCCACCTGCTAAAATAACATCTTCTTCACCTAATTTTATTGTTTTATATGCTTCACCTATTGCATGTGTAGAAGAGCTACAAGCTGTTAAAATGCTCATTGATTCTCCTTTGAAGCCAAATTCGATAGCTATGTTACCAGATGGCATATTTGCTATTGACATTGGTATAAACATTGGAGAAATTCTTTTATTTCCTTTTTCAAAATTGACATCACATTGTTCTTGAATTGTTCTTAATCCTCCAATTCCAGAACTTACAAAGATACCAACTCTATTAAAATCTGTATTTTCTTTTGTTATTCCACTTGAAGTAACTGCCTCTCTTGCTGCAATAATTGCAAATTGTGATACTCTATCTAATCTTTTACTTTGTTTTAAATCAAAGTAATCTAGAGGATTATAGTTTTTTACTTCAGCATCTAACTTTGTTTTAAAATTAGTAGAATCAAATAAAGAAATATTATCAATACCACATTTCTTATTTAATATACTTTCCCATGTTTCATTTACATTTTCACCAATTGGTGTAATTGCTCCTAAGCCTGTTATAACAACTCTTCTTTCCATTATAAATCTTCCTTTCTCTATTACTACATTAACATACCACCATCAATATTAATGACTTGACCTGTTATATATGAACTATCTTTTGAAGCTAAAAATTTAACAACATTTGCTACATCTTCTACAGTTCCCATTCTTTTTAATGGTATAGTCTTGCTTATTTCTTCTTTAACTTCTTCTTTTAAAACATCTGTCATTTGTGTTTCAATAAAACCTGGTGCAACTGCATTTACGAGAATATTTCTACTTCCAACTTCTTTTGCTAGGCTTTTTGTAAAACCTATTATTCCTGCTTTTGATGCTGAATAATTTGTCTGACCTGCATTTCCACTTATTCCAACAACAGATGAAACATTAATAATTCTTCCGCTTCTATTTTTCATCATATATGGAATTACATTTTTAGTAATATTAAAAGTACCAACAAGATTTACACCAATAACACTTTCAAAATCCTCTTTTTTCATTCTCATAAGAAGCATATCTTTTGTTATTCCAGCATTATTAACCAAAATGTCAATATGATTAAATTCTTCTATAATCTCTTTAACCATTCTTTCTGAATCTTCAAAACTAGAAACATCTCCCTGAACAGTAAAACATTTTACCTTTTGATCTTCTACCATTTTTTTGGTTTCTATTAAATCTTCATTTTCTTTTCTATAGTTAATCGCAATGTCAAAACCTTCCTTAGCAAGTGTTATTGCGATTTGCCTTCCAATTCCTCTAGTTGCACCTGTTATAAAAGCAACTTTATTCATTTGTTTTTACCTCCTTAATTACTTCTTCTAAATTTTCTACATTGTTAATATTCATTATTTTTATTGGCTTTTCAAATTTCATTCTTTTAACAAAACTACTTAATGTCTTTCCTGGTCCTATTTCTATAAAAGTATCTATTCCATTGTCATACATTGTTTGTAAACATGAAGTGAATTTTACCGGATTGCAAATATGCTCTGATAATATTTGAACAATATCATCATTTTGAGTATATAATTTTCCGTTTATATTTTTTACAACTTTTGAATTCTTTGTATTGCTTTTTATGTTTTCTAATTCTTTTTTCAATTTTTTAGAACATTCTCTTAATTTTTCAGTATGAAATGGTCCAGCTGTATTTAATATACTTACTTTTTTTGCTCCATTTTCTTTTGCTAATTCTCCGGCTTTAAGAACCGCTTCTTCCTCACCTGAAATAACAACTTGACCTTTTGTATTATAATTTGCAGGTATCACATACCCGTCTTTAATTCCTTTGCAAATATCTTCTACCTTATTCTCATTTAATCCAAGTATTGCAGCCATTTTCCAATTACCTTTAGGAGTAAATTCTTGCATTATTAGACCTCTTTGTTTTACTAGATTTACACCAGTTTCAAAATCAAAAATATTATCATCTATTAATGCTGTATATTCACCTAAACTTAATCCAGCTGACATATCTGATTTTATATTTTTGATTTTTAGAACTTCCAATATTGCTAAACTTTCTGTAAGTATTGCAAGTTGGGTATTTTGCGTTTTGTTTAGTTTTTCTTCTGGGCCATTGAAAGATATTTCTTTTATATTAATTCCTGTTATTTGATTTACTTTGTCATATACTTGTTTTACTTTATCGTACTTTTCGTATAAATCTTTTCCCATACCAAGTGTTTGAGAGCCTTGCCCTGGAAATAAAAATCCTATTTTCATTTTTTAATTCTCCTTATAAGTGTTTTCTCAAATTCTTCACAAAAATTGGTTATAATCTTTTTTCTATCAACTTCTATTCCAAATTCTTTTTTTATTGAGGTTGCTATATTTTTAATATCATCAGTAAAATTCATTTTTTCTGTATTTATTCCTATGCCAATAACTAGAAATTTTACTATTTCTGAACTTACTTTGCTTTCTGTTAATATTCCTCCAACTTTTTTATCTTTAATCATAATATCATTTGGCTTTTTTATATCTAGTTTAATGCCATAAAATTCTTTAAATATTTTTACTAGAATCTGAGCAATTTCTATTGTTATTCCTTCTAGATTTTCTGACTTACAATTTGTTTCTATATAGTAAGAAAATGCTATATTTTTTTCTTCGTCTGTATGCCAAATTCTACCATGTGTTCCTTTTCCATTTGTTTGAATATCTGCCATTATTAATGTTTTATTTTTTATCGTTTTGCTTTCTATTAATCTCCAAATTTCATTTTGTGTTGAATCTATTTTTTTATAAAAAATAAAATTATTTGATTGCATTTAAATTGTCCTGCCTTTTTATTTTATTTGTTGTTGTTTTTATTAGTGGTTCTTCTGTTATATACATTCCTCTTATTGCTTTATATTTTGGTATTTGTGCATTTATCTCTTTTACTTTATCTAAAAGTGCCTTCTTGATTTCTGCTTCTGTTTTTGCATTATATACATTTTTCATAATATCTTTATCATAAACAATTTTTACATTTATTTTTATATTTTCTTTATCTTCTGATTGTTGCTTTCCAAATATAAAAGACTCTTTTACTCCTTCAATTTTATTAACTAGATTTTCCATCTCCTCAGGAAATATGTTTTTACCATTTTTCAAGACAATAACACTTTTTTTTCTTCCACATATAAATATGTAACCCTCATCATCTATTTTGGCTAAATCTCCTGTATGGAACCATTCTCCATCAAAAGATTCTCTTGTTGCTTTCTCATTATTATAATAACCAAGTGCTACGTTTGGCCCTTTTACAACAAGTTCTCCTATTCCATCTTGATTTACATCAACTAGTTTTACTTCATCACTTGGAACAGCTTTCCCTATTGAACCTATTTTATGTTCTTTGTTTGTTCCTACTGCTACTACTGGTGATGTTTCTGTAAGACCGTATCCTTGCACTAGATTTATTCCTAATAATCTGTATTTTTCTTCTATTTTAGGATCTAATGATGCAGCACCACTAATAAATAGCTTGATTTTTCCTCCTAACATATCATGTATATCTTTAAAAGCTTTTTTACGTTCTTGCATAGTTGCATTTTTTAATTCTTCTTCTTTTTGTATTATTTCTTCTAGTTTTCCTTGTTTATCTAATTGCTTTTTTATCATTTCAAATATTCGTTCATAAATTCCTGGAACACATGCCATCACTGTTACATTATATTCATTTAAATTTTCTACTACATGTCTTATTCCATCACAAAATACTGTTTGTGCTCCTTTATATAATGAAAATAAGAAACCTACTGTACATTCAAATACATGATGAATTGGAAGAATTGATAATAGTGTATCTTCTGTAGTTACATCTAATATACTTCCTATATCCATTAAGTTTGAACATATATTTTTATGAGATAGTGCTACTACTTTTGATTGTGAGGTTGTTCCTGATGTGAATAACATTATGCTCATTTCTTTATTATTTATCTTTGCATCTATAAAGCTTCTATTTCCATTTTTAAGTAATTTTTCTCCTTTGTTAATTAATTCTACTTGTGAATAAATTCCGTCTGTATTTTTGGTATTATCCATTGAAATTAGATGTTTTAATTTGTTGTTTTCGTTATATTTTATTTTTGTTAATACTTCTTCATATTTTTTTGAATAAAATATTGCCTCTATTTCTGATCTTTCTATTAATGATTCTAGTTCATTTTCTGGTAATGCTTTATCAAGTGGAACTACAATTCCTGTTCCACATACTATTGATAAATATGCTATTTCCCATTCATATCTGTTTTCGCCTATTATCGCTATTCTTTTATTTTTTAAACCTAAGTCTATTAATGCTGTTCCCAAAGCATCTACCATTTCTCTTGCTTGTTTGTGTGTGATTATTTTATATTTACCCTCTTCTTGTTTTATTTTGTATGCTGGTTTTTCACCGTATATATTTTTTGTTTTATTTAACATATCTTTCAAGTTACTTATTTCTATTGTTTCATATAATTTTTCACTCATTTTTATATTCTCCTTATTTTTTATCTTTGTTTTGTGATTTATTTTATAACATAATTTTTTAGATTAGTCTTTAGACTGGAAGGTCAGTACAAAAATATAAATTTTATGTTTTGGGAATTTTTCTATAGGTTAATTCATATATTGTAATTGATATTTTATTGACTAAGGCTTATTTTATATTCTTTACTTTAATGAATATTTAATATGCCTGTTGTTTAAAATAAAGGAGGTATTTTTATGAAAAAACGGTGCTTATTAACCTTTCTTTCGTTTTTATTATTAATTACTGTAATTGCTAGTCAAACAGCAATTACAAAAGTAATAAGAACGACTAGTGCAGAAACAATTTCTGCTAGTACTACACAGAATAAGAAGATAAAATATGTTGATTCAAGTGGAAATGCACTTTCTTCAGCTGAAATTAATAAGATACACATTTTTTTAAATTTACTTAAAACAACAAAAGGTTGTGTTGTTTATGCAAATGAAATTGCTCGGACAAACCACATAGAAGGTAATATTATTGTAAATAATGTTAATGTACCTACATCTTTGGTCATTACCAGAGTTAAGAACTTAAATCCTGATGATTACAGTTATGTTGGAAATACTACAGCTTCAATTCAGTTAAGTGATAATGGTAAGATTTTTCTTGGTTCAAAAATCCAGATTACTAAACCTAATGGAAATCAAACTATTATAAATGGTGGTTATTCTAATAATATTTCTGCCATTAGCTTATCTGAGGAAGATACTAAAAAAAATGAAAAGATGATTTTAAATACTTTGGATAATATCTCAAAAACAGGTTCTGCGATTAAATCAATTGCTGATACTAGCTTTTTTGAAAATAGCACTAATTCTTTTCAGAGTGTGAATAGCTTATTAGAAAATGGTGTTGTTTCAAAAGGTGATGTTATATCTATAAACATTGACTATAATGAGATACTTAATAACGAAGGAGCTTTTGGAAATTTGATAAATTCAAATCCAGGTGTTACTGTTATTGTGAATGTTATCTTCTCAAGTTCAGCTCCAAAAGATATTAATATCAATAAAGCATTTTCTTTAAATGTTAAGGTCCCTACGGAGTTTAACCCAAAGTCTTCATATATTATATGGAATTTTGGTGATTTTGCTGGTAATATAACAATAAATGAAGAAATGCTTGGTATTATTGTAGCTCCTAATGCTAATGTTTATCAGGCTGTTGGAAATTTGAATGGTCAGATTATTTCTAATATTGCTGGAAATAATGGAGAACTTCATCAGGTTACTTTTAGAGATGAAGAGAAAGAAGAAGAATCATCTACTCCTGAAGAAACAACTCCTTCAGAGTCTGAAAGTTCTTCACCTGGGGAGACTACACCGTCAGAAACTGAAAGTACATCAATAGAAGAAACTACACCGTCAGAAACAGAAAGTATATCAAATGAAGAAACTACTCCAGTTGAAACTGATAGTACATCTAAAGAAGAAACCACATCTTCTGAAACAGAAAGTGTTTCTAGAGAAGAAACTACTAAATCAACAGAAAAAGAAAGTGAAACACAGACTGTTCCTCAAACTACAGAGTTTTCTTCTGAAGAAGAATCTACCACTACGCCAATCACGCCTTCTTCACCGAAAACAGGTGATAATTCTACTGCTTATTTACTTGTGTTTTTATTAATTATTTCAGTTATGGTCGGATTAATAAGCTATGCAGGTTTTAAGAAAAATGATAATAAATAAGATAATATATTTTAAACGACAAAAAGGCAGACTTTATTTTAAGTCCGCCTAAACTTTTAATTATTTTCTATTGATTTCTACCACAGCAATTCTTATATTTCTTTCCACTTCCACATGAAGATTTTTTTACTGTATTATTTGTATTATAAATATCTATGTATATTAGTTGTATTGTGGATTATAGCCGTTTATATTTATTGTATTATTTGTATTATTTTTATTTATTGTACCAATTTTTTGCAAACAAAATGTAAACAATGTTTACATTCATTTCTTGTATATATAATAAAAACGCCTAGGTGGCAGCGTACTTAACATACGCTTAGCTTTTAGCTACCTTACCTAGGTCTTACTTTATAAATATTTTACCACACAAAAAAATGTATGTCAAATATTTTACTAATATTTTATGAATAATTTTATTTTTTATTCCTACTATTTCTTGGAAATAAACTTACTCTAAAGTTTTTTGGTTTTAATTCTTTTATTAAGTTTTCAACTATACTTATATCCTTATATGAATTGTAAAAAGTATTAACAGTTAAATCAGCTAATTGTATCCCATAATTTGTTTTAGAATCATAATATGTTATTTCAAAATCATCATCATATATACAGAATTCAGTTTTCAAATATGTTTCTAGATTATTTAATTCTCCAACTCTTATATTTCTATTATCAATACTTATAATAAATTCAATTGGTTCATCATTTTCTTGTAAATTTAATACTGGTAAAATACAATCTTGAATTAAAACTTTTACTGCATAATTAAAGAATATATTAGAATCCACTATCTCTTTTCTCATATATTTTTTATCGAATACCTTTACACAACCATGAAATGTTTCAATATCTTGTATTTTGTTAAATATATTTATTTTCTCTTCTTCTGTCATATCGTATGATTTTATTTCAGTATCTAAGTCCAATTTCTTTGCTTTCTTTAGTTTTAAATTTTCTTTTTTATATTTTGCTTTTATTTTTATTCTATCATCTTCAAGACAAAAGTATCCACCTACTGCAAAATATCTTGTTCTACTATTTTTATGAATTGATCCGACTTTCATCTAGGTATACATATATTCTCATGTTGTTATCACTCCTTATGTTGCATTTTATCACATTTTCTAATTAAAATAAACAATTTTATCATAATATTTCATTTTATAAATACTATCCTATTTTTCATAATCAATCCATTCTTCTCTTAGTAATCCTGTAATATATTCATCTTCAATATTGCCAGTTGCCATTGAAATAAATCTCTTTCTTCTAATTCCTTCATTTTTATATCCAAATTTTTCTTGCATTTTCCAAGATGGAATATTATTTTTAAAATATCCATTTTCTAGTCTTCGTAATTTTAATTCATTAAATGCATATTTTATTCTTGCTCCCCAAGCTTCTGTGCCATATCCATGTCCTTGATATTTTTCATTTATCCATATCCCTCCACCAGCTGTGCCATGAACTTTACTTACATTACTTATTTGAGTTGCTCCTATAACTTTATTTTCACTTTTTAATACAATAGCAAAATTATATGCACTTTTTTCAATTGAAGAAGTAATATAATTTACTGCATTTTGTTTTGTATATGGATATGGAACAAATGCCATCCATTTACTTACATTCAAATTATTTAATCCGTCAACAAGATCATCAGCATCTTCCAGTTTGTATGGTCTTAGTATTAATCTATCTGTTTCAACAACTAATTTTTCCATTATATTTATACACTCCTTATCTTATAAAATCTATATCTTCCCAATCACTTTTTCTTACATAGCCTATTTTTTAATAAACATGATTACTTATTGGATTTGAGTCATCTGTATATAAAACACAATATTTGTCTCCACTATCTAATAATTCTTTTGAAATTCTATATACTAAATTATATGCAAAGCTTTTTCCGCGTTCTTCTTTTGGAGTATAAACACAACTTATACAATTACCAAATTTCATTTTTCTTCCTATATTTGCTTGACATACTATTTTATTATTATTTTCCAATACAAAATATCCCATATTTATATATTTCATGAATTTTTCATTTGCTTTTTCATCATCACACTCTTCATGTAATGCTTCTATCATAAATTCTTTTATATAATTTTTTAATACTATTTTATCATCCAGAGTAGCTTTTCTATATTTAACATTTTCTAATAAATTACCGTTCTTTTAAATTTTCTAATAATAAAATTCTAAGACCTGTATGTACTACGTAATCCATTTTTCCTAATTCGGAATAATATTTTGCAAATTTATTTGCTACATTTTTATCAGAATTAACTCCCAGTAATTCTTTATCATATTTATAAATATTTTCAGCAGCGAATTTCAATATTTCATCAGAATAATTATGCGTTGGAGAATATAATAGCAATTTCCATGGTTTTCTATATAACATTATAAGCTCAATTTTATCATTATTTGTAACTGTAGCAAGAAACATATCAATATTTCCTTTTTCAATCGCTTCATTACAATTTCCTATTAACAAAGTATTATACCACTCTTCTTTTTCTAATAAATTTCTTGTATCTTTCCAAAATATTTTTATATCTTCATATTTTTTAAAATTCATTATATTAATTATACCTCCTTATAAATCAAATTTTTCTTTTATCATCTTAGCTACATCTTCCGCAGATATATTTGTATTATCTATTTTATAAAAATTTTCAAATACTTTCTCTCCTTCTCCTGGTTTAGAATTTAATCTATGTTTTTTAAGAGATCTATATATATCATTTTCACTCCATTCTAAATCTCTTTTTGATGCTTTATGTTCTAGTCTATTAGCTGTTTTATTTCTGCGTAATCTTTCTTCTAATGTTGTTTCTAATTCAATAGTATAAGTTTCATCAAATAAACTCATCCATTTGTCTGTTTCTTCTTTTTCTTCTTTAAAATCATTTTCAAAGTCAAAGCATCCTGTAAAAATTATACCTTTTTCATTACTTTTTGAGAATTCCTTAAATATTTCATATCTAATTATACTATTCATTCTTCTAAATGCCTCTTTATCATAATCAAATATTAATCTAACCATCTCTATAGTCATGTGATTATATAATAATTTATAACCTGTTATCTTTGCTAATTCTTGACCTACTGTCATCTTTCCAACAGCTTGTGGTCCAATTATCTGTATAAATTTTGGCATATATCTTCCTCCTCTACTTTTTCTTCATATATTTTTTTATAATTCGATAAAGATTCTTCAACATTTATTTCATAATCGACTACCTCACAATTATCTTGCTCACAAAAATATTGTCTAGTACGAATTCCACCTAACGCTTCAATAGTTTTCCACGAAGCTGGATTATCTAAATCAGCATCTAATTTTGCTATTTTTATTCCATATTCCTTGCAAATTTTTAATGCTAAATACAAATTAATTTTATTATAGCCTTTTCCTCGTTCTGAAGGTCTTATTCCATACCCAATATTTCCTCCGTATTTCTCTAATCTTTTATTTAGCACTGTTCTAATATTCGCCATCCCTATTATTTTATCATCCGATACTCTTACCAAAAATAATGTTCTTGCAGGTACCTTTTCTTCATTAGGAACTCTATTATAATCCAGCTCTAGTTTCTCTAGCCATCCTTCATAATCATTTATATATCTATCTAATCCTCCTGATCCATTAATATCTGAAGCAACCTCAATATGTTCTTTTATATAATTAATTGCATCTTCTTTTCTTTTTAATGTTGGTATTTCATACTTAAATTTTTCCATTCTATCACTTCCCTTTTTACAACATATTTTATTTATACCATACTTCATATTAATTATCAATAATGTGGAACTAGCAAGAAAATATTCTTGCTAGTTCATATTGCTTATTTTCCCTCCAACTTTCTTAAATTCATATATGAAATTATGCACATTGGTAAAAATAAACAAACTACACCTAATAATGCCAATTGTAATTTTGTATTTCCTAAATAATTTATAAAATAAACTAATGGAATGTATAATAATCTAGCTCCAGTTGAAGCCACAGACATTATACTTGTTTGAATTTCATTTTTAACAGATTCCTGAAGAGAAGTAGCCATGTTTCCTTCAATTAAACCATGAACAAAACCATTTAACGCAAATAACCAAATTGTTACTATGTTAGTATTAATTACTAAAACTATCATCCAACAAATTTCAATTAATATTGGAATTGCAAACTTACTAGATGTTTTAAATTTTATCATTTTTTCAGATAATTTTGAACCAATTACTTGCATTATATAATTTAAAATCCATCCGCTACTTACAATTTCAATTGGAACTCCTACCATTATTAATAATGGAGTAAATACCCAAATTTGAGAATGTGTAATTTCTTTTCCTAAAATATAACTAAATAAATATATTCTAGTATCTTTTTCTTCAAGTACCTCCTTAATTGAATGAACCATATCTTTCAATGGATTACAATGTTTAGATTCTAATTTATCACTATAATCATAAATCTTAAAAGCAATTATTCCTCCTACAAAATATGGAATAAAAGAAATTCCTATACTAAGTCTAATACTGTATTTTGCAATAAATCCTCCAACAATAGTTACTATTATCATAGCAATATATCTTACTGTATGAATTTTTATATTTACTTTTTTGAACAATTCTCCTGTTTCATCAATTTTATCACAATTTGTTTTTATAAAGCTTTGATCAACACCATTTGTCATTGCCATGAATAAGCCAAGTAAACATTCAGATAAAAGAGCCATATACATATTTTTAGAAAATGCATATAATGCAAAAACTAATGCTACTCCAATATCTCCTATTATATTCAACGCTTTTCTATTAAATCTATCTGCAATATATCCCATTGGAATGTCCAACAAACAAATTGCAATTGTAAAAGCCATTTGAACAAATCCAATATCAGTTTGATTCATACCTATTGAATTCCAAAATACTGTAATCGTCGCAACAGAAAAACCTGCTCCTATTGATGTTAAAATTGTTTCTAAAACAACTAATTTTAAATTTTTATGATATATTTCCTTACTAATAAATTGTGTGTTTTGTTCCATTATATCCTTCTCCTTTCTTTCTGTTTAAGTACACCTTAATGTTTTTTAAAAACAAAAACCTCATAAAGTCGCCTTTTTTAAGACTCCTTTATGAGGTTTAATTCTCAAATAAAGTGTACCAATTTTTACAACTGGCTGTGTAGCTTCCTTTTTAGGTATACACACTCTTAATATGTTATTAGTATAGCATATGTTTTATATTATGTCAATAAAATTTTACATAATATCGACTTTTATTACAAGTAATGCTGCAATTTAGCAATTGGAATCAAATGCTCGCAGGCTAGAAAAAAATTTACTAAAAAGAAATATCGAACTTACTGATAATGAAAAAGAAATACTGGAAATTTGCAAGTATTTTTCAACATGGCATTCTACTTATTTCTTTCGTGAGCAGAAATTAAAATCGCTTATATTTAAAGAACAGCAAACTTAAGAAAATGTATTTAGCATTTAAATACATCATTTATAAAAACAAGTAGATTTAAAATCTACTTGTTTTTAAGTTGACAATTTGCTATCCTATTTCATATTTTATAATATCTTCAATAATATCAGAACTCATAAGATTATCAAAAACATCACTTACATTCTTCTTATTCTCATCAGTACTTGAAATATAGAAATTTTCAGTAGTTTCAATAAATTTGTGTCCTAAAATATCTGCCACATCTCTTATATCAACACCATTTCGTAAATTAATTGTAGCATAACTACCTCTTAAATCATAAAATCTACAATTTTCAATTCCAAGTTCTTTATGAATTATTTTAAACGGATAATTTAAAATATTTCTTCCAACATATTTGCCATCTTCTCTAACAAATACCATATTAGCATTAGTTATTTGTAAAATACTACTTTCATTTTGAACAATACGTTTTTCTACAATCTTTCCATATTTATTTTTTACATCTTCAAAATGATAACTCATATATTGATTTCCATACATTTTCTTTAAATATTGTTGTTTCTTTTTATAATTTAACAATGCATTATATAAAGTTTTACACATATTAACCTGTCTAGTTCCCTGTTTTGTTTTTGTTGTTCCAATATACCATCTACCTTTTTCATCTTTTGGCTTATCATACACTGTATGTTTTACATTTATAATTCTATTCTTAAAGTCAATATCTTCCCATGTTAAGCTACATACTTCTCCTGTTCTCATTCCTGTAAAACAACTTGTAATAAATGCACATGTAAATGTGTCATCATCTTTAAATCTTTCTAAAATCCTATTTATTTCCTGCTTATTATATAAATGTTTTTCGAATGCATTGTTATCTTCTATTTTAGGAAGTTTTAAAGTAATTGTTGGATTATACTTTATAAAACCATATACATCTGTCGCTACTCTAAAACAATTTTTTAAAACTTTTAGAATATTACTATAATAAGATTTTTTATAGTTATATCTATTACATAAATCAACTATAAATGAATTTAATTTAACACTTGTTATAGCATTCAATCTATATTTTCCAAGTTCCTTTTTCAAATACTTGTCCATTATTGTTTTATAAGTCCTTCTTGTATTATATTTCAAATTTAGTTCACAATAGTTTTCATACCAATAATCTAAATAATCACTAAATGATATTTCTTTTTCTTTGAATACTAATCCTGTATTCAAATATTCTGTATATGCTATATTACCTGCCTTTATTGCTTCATCTTTTGTTTCAAACCCAGATTTATTTATAAATTTTCTTTTTCCATCTACTTTTGATACTTCAAATTTATATTGATAATATTTCCCTCTTTTTTGAATAGTAACATTTCCCATACTTTACTGTCCTTCTTCATTATTAGTTGATATCTTTTTAATATTATCAATATCTGATAGATCTTTTCCTTCATTTTCTTTTAGAAATTCTTCAACAGCAGATTTTCTTATTTTAAAGCTTTTTAATTTTATAGCTTTTAATTTACCTTTTTCTATCAATTCATAAATATAATTTGGGCTTGAATGCAATATTTTTGCAACTTCGTGTGTTGTATAAATCATTTTTTCTTCAATTACATTTGTTTTCATTATCTCTCCATCTCCTTATCTTTATAATTATGTTCTCGTTCTTTTCTATCAATTTCATCAAGGACATCTTTTGGAATTTTCTTTATATATTTTTCATACTTCTTAATTTGATTTTGCATATTCATTAATTTCATGCTAGTTTCAAATTCTTTATCTCCCATTTCTTTTTTCAATTCATTATTTACTTCCATAAGTTCCTTGTTATCGTATTTTTGATTGATTACATTAATTTCCAACTCTCTAATATAATCTTTATATGAATTTACTTTAGCTGAAAATTTTTGAGCTTTTGGTACAAACTCAGATAATAATTCAATTGCCTCTGCTTTGTCTTTTTTCATACCAATTAAATTAATGTTTTCTATTGCGTTAGATAATTTGTGATATAAATAATCCAGATTATCTGCCATTTTAAATAACCATGTTGGAATATGCTTTCTTTTTGTTACTTGAGCAGATTGTCCTCTTTCTAACTCATTCCATCTTTCATGCATAAATTCATAATATCTTGTTTGCCATTCTGATAAACTCTTTTGATTTCCTAGTATACTTTTAGCAGATAATTTACCTTCTTTATTTATAGGACAGAATGCTAAATGCATATGCGGTGTTTTTTCATCCATATGAACTACAGCTGATATTATTCTATCTTCCCCTATTTCAGATTTCATAAATTCTACCGCTCTTTCAAAATATTCTCTTTTTTCTTCTTCAGATAGTTTACTCATAAACTCTGGAGAAGCGGTTATTAATGTTTCAACCAATCTTATACTATCTTTTCTAGTTTTACATTCATATTTCTTTATTAATTCTTTTATTTTTCTACCATAGGTGTATTTTGGTGCTTGTATTATATGGTAGTTATATTTTGTTCTGGTAATATCTATATCAGGATTACTTTTATAAGCTTCTTTTTTTCTCTCATTATGACTTTCACAACCAGCAATTGCACCACCTTTATCTTTTTTAAATCTTAATATTGTATACGGCATATCTCATTCTCCTTTCTTGCTTTTCTTTGTAAGAACACGTTTTGATGACGATACTGACGATGAATTTACTATAAGCACTGTTATTTAATTTTCAATTTGCATTTTATTTATCTCAATCAAAACGTGAGAACACTCATATGCTTCTTCGCCTGTAAAATATTACTTGTAATATTTTACATTCTTCTTTTGAAAAATCTTCTGCAACAGTCATGCTAAATTCTGCTCCATTTTTCAAAAACGCATTTATGAGTGTAACACACTACACTTTTTACAAAAGTTGGTGTGCCAGATTTTCCATCTGGACTTCCTACAATGACGATTTAGGCGCTATATAAATTTAGCGTCATCATCGTCATTTATGACATTACCATAAATGCTAATGTCATTTTTAGCTCTGCTCTGTAAGTTCATCAATATCTTTCTTCAAAGTTACTAAACGAGCTATACTTGTCCTAGATGTTGTAAAACTTATTTTATTATCCAATAAAATTGTTTTACTATATTCGTTTAGAACTTTAGTAAGATATTGTGGTGTTATATCTTTTTTATCTAATGTTTCTAATAATTGTGTTGCAGTTCCTTGCCACATTTCTTTTTCATTGATAAAAGATATAACATCATTTATTATCTCTGGAGCATTCTTTATTTCAAGTTCTTTTTGAAAAGACCTTTCTATTAAATTCCATCTACATTCTTCAAATCTTAATGTAAATGTTTGATATTCAACATTTCTACCTGTTACATATAATGTTGCAACTGAATCATCTCTAGATTTCTTTTCTAATATAAATGTTGTATCACTGCTTCCCATTATTCCTGCTGTACCTGATATTTTATTAAAAACATCACTATCATCTTGTTTTCTTAAATGATGAACTAATATAATTGCTAATTTATTTTTATCAGCAAATGCTTTTAATGTTGATATATCTCCATAGTCTGCTGAATAATTGACATCATTACTTTGTTTTCTTACTTTCTGAAGAGTATCTATAACAACTAATCTTGTATTAGGATATTGTTTTATTGCATTTTCTAATTGCATTACTAATCCATTCGTAATCTTATTTGATTCTATTGCTATATGGAAATTAGAATCTATCTCATCTGTTAACTTAAATAATCTTTTTTGTAATCTTGAATAAGTATCTTCTAATGCTAAATATAAAACATCACATTTATTTGTTTTTAAGTTCCAAATTTCTTCTCCTTTTGAAACTTTAATACACAAATCAAGCATTAACCAACTTTTACCTACTTTAGGAGCTCCACAAAACAAGTGTAATCCAACAGGCAATATCTCATCTACTATAAATTCATTTTCAGCTAGTGTTGTGTATAATAAATTATCTGCATTAATAATTTTTAAATCTTCCATGTTTTCCTCCTTTCCAGCAAGTAGCTTTAAACGACAAAAAAGGCTTCGTTTTTTTGAATTAAACGAAACCTTATATCAATATCTATATATTTTAAAATATCTCCCTAAAAAGCCATTAAATGATACAGAAGTTCCGTTTACTCTTACTGAAAAATTTTTACTTACTTGCATAAAATTTTTCTTGACTTTTTTGAATAAATATCAAAAAAGTCATAAGAGATACCTATAAGCCTATTTAATCCACAATAAACAAACGTACTTTCTTTGTAAAAAGTATCTTTTAATAAGCCCAACACATATCTGTTTTTGGACATTATTATATTATTGTTTACTGTGAATTAAATAAGACATCTGTAGCACTTACGACTTACACATTACTTCTTTATACTTGTTGGACTTTTTACTCACTTAACCAACATAGGCCGACGAATCAAAGGGCCTCTTACACATTCTGGCTTCCGATCAGTAGGGAAAGTATTTTCTCGCGAAGTACTTTTTAGATTTTTAAAATCAGTCGCTATTTTATCATTAAGTTACATAGTGACTCAACCTACAACAGGGAAATATCTATATTTAATTTTTCAGTTGTATTCTTATCGAATACAACTATCTTATATCATCATTTCCAAGATTTGTCAATCATTTCGACAAAATTTCTACTTGCAATTTTATTATTTGTTTTTTTATATCATTAAATGGTGATTTTTATCACTCCTCAGAAATTCCACCTGTCTGTCTCTGACAGACTTACACTCATTGCGTGGGACGGTTATTATCTCGCTCGTTCTATGACTATGTAAGAGTTTCATTATTTGTATTTAATGATTTAAATATTAAATTTTCAATGTGCTTTTAAAAAGTTTTATATCCCTCTATAAATAAAAGCGAAATGAAACTTCAAAAAGGTTACATTTTTATAAAAAAATTTTTCCTTCTATAATGAACAGCACAAAAAAATCTAAAAAGGGGACATTAATTTTAAAAAAATCAAAAAAAATAGAAGCATTTTTGCTTCTACAAAACTTTATATATTATTTATAAACCACATTATTACTTGATTTTTCTCTCCTTCATTCATCTCCATCATTTTAGCCAGTACAAATAATATTATTGGATATTTTCTTGCATCAAAAAAACTTTTTGAATATTCTTCATCCCATTCTCTTAAAAGTTTATCATATTGCTTGTAATATTCCTTTTTATCATATTTAAAATTTAGATATCCACTTGAAAAAACACAAACTACAAATCTTAATTTATTTATAAAAGTCATATCTTTTATTATATCAATCACATTATTTACTTTATCCATCTATTTTTCCTCCATTACAAACACTTACATATTTCTTCAAATTTATTTGCAGTTTCATTTTCCATCTTCTCTGTCACTCTTACATAAATATTATAAGTAATATCAATATTTCTATGTCCTAGTCTTTTAGAAACCGCTTTTATATCTGCACCTGATTCAATTAATTTAGTTGCATGTGTATCTCTAAAATCATGAAACCTACAAGGAATACCTAATTCATAATGAATTACTTTAAATGGATATTTTGTACTATCTGTCCCTTCATACACTCCATTATTCTTTACAAATACAAAATCTACTTCAGGTAATGCAACATCTATTTCAGCGTATGCATTTACTATCTTTATTTCAGGTTTGTTATTATATGGATTTATAACATTTTTCTTATAATGTTTCATATATGTATCACCATAATTTAGTCTATGTACTTCTTGTTCTTCTTTATATTCTTTTAATGCTTTAAGTAATGTTTCTCCAATTGGAATAGTTCTATAACTTGTTTGCGTCTTGCAAGTTCCAAAGTACCATACAGTAGTTGAATTACCACTTAAATGTCTGCTTTTTGTTCCACCTGCTTGATTTTTCTTTAGTATATTTTTATTTACACTAATTGTTTTATTATTGAAATCTATGTCATCCCATGTTAGAGCAAATACTTCTGCTATTCTTAATCCAGTACAATATGCTGTTAAAAATGCATAATATACACAATGATTATTTTTAAATCTATCTAATATCATATTAATTTCTTTTGTTGTGAATATATGTGCTACATCTTTTGGTGGCTCATTATATTTAGGTAGTTTTAAATTTGCAGCTGAATTTACTTTTACATATTCATTATCTACTGCATAATTAAATGAACATTTTAATACTTTCCTAATATTGTTCAAAAAGTTCTTACTATATGCTTTTTCTACATATATCTTATTTAAAAAATCTTGAAGCGTTGGTTTTGTTATTTGAGATAGTTTATAAAAGCCTAGATTTGGTTTTAAATGTGTTTTAACTATATTACTATATGCTTCTATAGTGTGATACTTTAAATTTATTTTACAATGATTATCTAGCCAATAATCTAAAAAGTCTGAATAACTCATCTCACTTACTGAAAATGATTTTCCTGTATTTAGATATTCATTATAAGCAAGTATTCCCTCCTTTTCTGCTTCTGATTTTGTTTTAAATCCTGATTTACTTAAAAATTTTCTTTTTCCATCGACTCTTGCTATTTCAAATTTGTATTGATAGTATTTTCCTCTCTTTTGAATTGTTACATTTGACATTTTACGTTCTCCTTTCAAAATTTGAATGTAAACAATCTAAAAAAAGAAATGCTACCACGAATGATAACATTTCTAAAATTTTTATTCACTTTGTTTGCAACCACACAATCCTTTATTTTCAAGTATTTTAGAGGTTTGATATAAACTTATGAAAACATTTTGCAAACAAAATGCAAACAATTTACTCTGTTTTCATATTTATGTTTACTTATTTAATCTCTGTAACCCTTGCTATTACTGATTTCTTCCACAACAATTTTTGTATTTTTTCCCACTTCCACATGTAGGGGAAAACTTTGTACTATTTGTATTATAAAATATTATTTGTATTATGTGTTTTTAGCACTGGGAAACTTTAGTATTATTTGTATTATTTGTGATTATTTGTACTAAAAATATTATATGCCGTCAACAAATGGTCAACTTTGTTGGCAATTTTTGAATTATATGTATTATATGTTATTACTACTTTTAATTCAAATGTGTATTTTAATATTTTATAGTTTTAATAATTTTTCTATTTACTGACAAATTGTAATTTATCTTTCTAATACTTGTTTACAATACCAAAATCTTGTTAACATTAGAAGAAAGATATTTGTTCACTATTCTGATTATCTTTTTTATATGCTTTTATAATATCTTCCATTTTATAAAGTATTCCATATTTATTACATTCTTCAGCAAATACTTTAAATAAATATTTATAATTTGGAACTACACAATTATATCTTTCTCCATAAATTTTAATATATCTATCTTTTAATCCTTCAAAATGTTCTTCCAATCTATCAAAATAATAATCTCTTTGATTTTCTCTTAATGTCATTCCCATATAAGTCTGAATAAATTTAGAACCATATTCATTTGCAAGTCTAACTAATTCCTCTATATCTTTCTCTTTATCAGTTATAAATGGTAAAACAGGATTCATCATAATACCTGCAAATATTCCATTATCAGTTAATTCTTTTATTGCTTGTAATCTTTTAGAAGATATACATACATTTGGCTCTATTATTTTTGATAATTCATCATTTGGAGTAGTAATAGTAAATTTAATAATAACATTATTTTTTGAATTTATTTCTTTTAGTAAATCTATATCCCTTAATATTAAATCACTTTTTGTATCAATACTAACTCCAAATCCATATTTTGATATTAGTTTTAATGCACCTCTAGTTTGCTCATATTCTTTTTCTAATGGATTATAGGTATCAGACATAGATCCTATTCCTATAACTCCCTTATTTCTCTTTTTAATTAACTCTTGCTCTAAAATTTTAAGTGCATTTTCTTTACCTCTAACCATATCAAAATTTTCTATATGGTAACAATTACTTCTACTATCACAATAAATACATTTATGAGGACAACCTTTATATAAATTCATATTGTAATCTATACCATACCAATCATTACCATAGTTTACTTTGCTTAATATAGTTTTAGCTTTTACAAATTCCATACTAATACCTACTTTAATAATTTTTCAAAAGCATTTGCATTTAATATTGTATTAGATATAAATTTACCTTCATAGAAATTAGCCCAATTATTAAAAACACAAGGAGCATTTTTTGCTTTTTCTAATGAATCTATTTTTATAAAGTTTAGTTTTATATTCTTTTCTTTAGCATAATCTGAAAGTTCTTTAACTTCATATTCTACATAAGGACATTCATTGCTATAATAAATTGTAAATTCTTGATTATCTATTTTCATAGCTCTTGCACTATCATTAAATTTAGGTGTTTCGCTTTCTTCAAATTTAAGTGCCATTAGTTCATAATCGGAAATAACATCTACAACTTCAAATCCATAATGTTCAAAAAATTTCTTTTCTCCTATAAATGGCTTTTTCTTTTTAGAAACTAAAGTACAAATACCACTTTTACCTTTTTCTTTAGAATCATTTATTGCATATTCTAATAATTCTTTTCCTATTCCTTTACCTTTGAAACTTCCTGCAACCCATAAACAATAAATATATTCATAATTCTTTCCGTTAATTGGAATCCAAGCTGTTTCTATTGGTTCATATTCAATAAAGATTTTACCTCTTGCATTTAACTTTCTAAAAACATGCCCATCTTTTAATTTATTTTTAATCCATTCTCTTTTACAATCAACACCTTCTTGATGTTTTGGATCTCCTATTGCACAACAAATATGTTCTTCTTCAATATTTTCTAAACTTAAATTAATATACTCATTCATACTATTCTACTCCTTCCAATAATTTCATTCCATTAAATATAATATCTAATGACAAATCAAAACTTTCTTTAATTGAAATTGGATTGCCAAAAGCATTATTATTAACCAACAATACAAAACCTTCTAAAAATCCTCTTAAAGTTCTTATAATGTGTTCTATATTATTATCACTAATATTTAATGGTTGTAATACTCTAAACAATAAACTAAATAATTTTGTTGTAGCCTCGTTTTTTTCTTCACTCTCAAATTTGTTATACCAAAGCATTGCAGTAAATACACCTTTGTTGTTTGTAGCATAATCATAAAAGGCATAACACATATTTCTTAATGCTTCATAACCTGCTACACCAACAGCTGATTCAGTGGCTTTTTCTCCTAACTCTTTCCATCCATAAATCATAAGTTTTTCTTTTATTTCGTCAAGACTTGAAATATGATTATACAAAGATGGAGATTTAATATTAAGTTCTTCAGCAATTATTTTTAGAGATAAGTTATTTAATCCTACTTCATTTGATAGCCTTGCAGAAGTTGTAATAATAAGCTCATTACTAATATTATTCTTTGACATCTCAACCTCCTTAACTAATTATATTCATATTATAACTAATCGCATTAGTTTGGTCAATAAATAAAAGAGAAATTATTAAATAATCTCTCTTAAAAATCTTGTTAGCATCTTGATAAATTGTAATTTGTCTATTTCCTTTTACTAACTCCAAGTAATAATTTATTTGCTATTGGTATTCTTTTTAAGATTTCTGTAACTATTGGTAATATAATTATTGTACCTATAAATAAAATTATATAATTAAACAAGAAATGACTAAATTTAAAATATTCTACTAAAACAAATGCTATAATAATTTGTATAGTATAATGTAACACATAAAAACTAAAGTTGTTTTTATTCATATACTTTGTAAATTTATTTTCAAAATCCAAAAATTTCTTTGCAAGTCCAAATGCTGAAAGAATTACAAACCATATATAAATATTAGTAAATATGTTAGTTAGAAACTCATTTGAGCCAAAATTAGCACCATAATTTACAATTGTAAATGTAATTCCAATAATAAATGTAATAATTCCCATTGGTATTGAAATTTTTTCTAATTTTTCTACGATTTTATCATTTGAAAATATGTAATATCCTAATAAAAACATAAGCAAATATATTCCAAATCTATATACAGTTACGACTGGAGTATTTAGTATAAATGATGATCCCCATACTAATAATACCAATGAAAACAATAAAGGTAAATTAATTTTACTAAACAAAATATCTAGTTTTTTATTTTTATCAATTTTTCTAACTAAAACAATAAGCAAAGATGCTATAAACAATACATGTGCATACCAAAGTGGACCAATACCAATTAAAGAGAATATTATGTATTTAATTGGAACTGGAATCATACTTCCATTTCCTGCAAATATATCGCCATAGTAATTTGTTGTCCATCCACTTGTCCACCCATAAACAAATATTCCTATTAAACTTGGAACTAATATTCTTTTTGCTCTATCTTTTATAAATTCTTTATTTGTTTTGCTTTTTAACGAATAATTAGTAGATACTCCTGATACAACAAATAATAAACACATAATCCAGGGGTAGATAAAAACACATATACTATCTAATTCTTTAATGCCTGTTACACCTATATTTGAAACTACACCACTTGAATTAAATATATAAAATATATGATATATAATTACAAAACATAATGTAATCCATCTTATATTGTCTAAATAATGCTTTCTTTTCTCCATTTTTACTTATCCCCTCTTTGAAATACTTTATCTGATAAATCTTCTATTATATCAGATTTAATAAGTGCAATTCCTTGCTTTTTATCACAAAGTACAATAATAGAATCTCCAGATTTTATATCAAACATATCTCTTGCTTCTTTTGGAATTACTATTTGTCCTTTTTCTCCTACTTTGCTTATTCCTACAAACTTATCTCTATCCATTTTTATCCTCCTTAATTTATACTTGTTATACTTTTCATACTTATTATACTTTGTTGGAATAAAAAAAGCAATAGAATTCTTAAAATTTCTATCACTTTTTATTTATTACCTCGTTCAGAAAAGTACTTATGTTACCAACCACTATCCATACAATTATAGCTATTATATTTTCAAAGATATGCTCTTTTAACCATTTCCTTTTATAAAACTCTATTCTTTCCTTTAATGTAAATGAACTATTTTCTAATACCTCTATTAAATTTTCTTCTGCTTTTTCTTTATAATCTGAATCTGCAATTTTTTCTCCAGAAATCAATTCATTTATACTTACATCAAATTCTTTACTTAATAATTGCATCATTTCAATATCTGGCAAATAATGCCCATTTTCCCATCTTGAAATTGTTTTATTAGTTACACCTAATCTTTCTCCTAGTGCTTCTTGTGTTATATTTTTCTCATTTCTACATTGTGCAATAAATTTTCCTATTTTTACTTGATCCATAATATCTTACCTCCTACAATAAGGATAGTATATTTTATAAATTTTGTCTTTACCATAGATGTAGAATGCACGATAAATTACTATTTTTTGTTTGGCAACCCTTTGCAAGTTTCAATTACTATTTCTTTTAATAATTCTTTATTATCTACATCATCTACTAAATACATTGGTTTTGCAGTTTCATATGGGATTTGTTCATTCATATTATACTTTTTATTGGTATCAACTATTTTTACAAGTAATCTATTGTCATAGATTCCACCAAATAAAACATTATTATAATATAATAAGAACTCGCCCATCATTGCTTTGCAAGTTATATTATCTAATAAATCCAATTGTTCTAATATAAAATCTTTATATTCTTTTGATGTTGCCATGATAAACCTCCACTATAATTTACTATTTCTCTTGCACCTTATTATATAATATTATTGAAAATTTTTAAACTTTTTTCAAAAGATTTTGCAACTTGTATTTTATCATCATCCGTACTTGATATATAATATTTTTCCGTTGTTTCTATTCTTCTATGCCCTAACACTTCTGCTATATCTTTAATCTCACATCCATTCCTTAAACTTGTTGTAGCAAAACTTCCTCTTAAATCATAAAACCTTGCTTTAATACCTAATTCATTTCTAATTATTTTAAAAGGATATTTAATTACATCTGTTCCTGAATATAATCCATTTCTTTTCGTAAAAACCATATCTGTCCTATCTTTTTTTAATTTACTTTCTACAATTACATATTCAACCACTTTACCATACTTGTTTTTAATTTCTTTTAAAAAATAGTATTTATACTTTTAACCAAATTCTTTTTTATTTTTATCTTGGTGTTCTTTGTAATTAACTAATATTGAATATAAAGTATCACATATATAAACTTCTCTTTCACTTCCTTCGATTTTAGTAGAACCAATATACCATCTTCCTTCTTTACTTTTATCTTTTGCATATACAGTCTTTGTTATCTTTATAGTTCTATTTTTCAAATCTATATCATCCCAAGTTAAAGCAAATACCTCTCCAGTTCTCATTCCTGTATAACAAGCTGTTAGAACAGCACATGTAAATGTTTTATTTTTCTTAAATCTAGTTAATATCTTTTCAATTTCTTCTATTGTATATACATGTTTGGTATTGTTTTTTTGACTCAAATGTTAAAATCTTTGGAATTTGTAAACTCCCTGCAGGATCATTTCCAATAAATCCAAAATAATATGTAGCATCTCTCAAAGAACTCTTTATTACTTTTTGATAATTTCTTAATGTTTCTTTAGTTTGTGTTTTTTGATATAGTCCTAATAATGTTTTATTTAATAAATATGGTGTTATATCACATAACTTATATCGTCCTAATTCCTTTTTTATAGTTTCAAATGATTCCTTGTATCTTTTAGCTGTAGAATACTTGAAGTTGATTTCAAAGTATTCTTTCATCCAATAATCAGCATAAGACATTTGTGATTCTTTTTTTACTCCTCCATTTCTATAGTCTTCATAAGCTCTGTATCCATATTCATAAGCTTCATTTTTTGTTTTAAAACCTGATTTTGATATTTGTTTTCTTTTACCATTAACCTTTCCTGCTTCAAATCTATACTCATATAGATTATTTCTTTTACGTATATTTATCATTTTTTCTCCTTTCCAAATAAAAGAATGTTAGCAAAAACAGTTAACATTCTTAGTAGTAATTATTACTTTTTTCCAATTATTCCGTAATATCTTCTGATTAATCTGATACCTTTTTTAGTAGTGTTTTGCTCAACATATTTTTCAAATATTTCCTTTTCAATTGGTTTTCTTTCATATTCATTAAATGATTCTTCAGAAAATTCATCTAATATTGGTGTTTTAACTAGTAGAGCATATAAGTCTTCTTTTGTTTTATAATACTCTATTACATGAAGTGGAATTAATTCAACTTCTTTAAATCCTGCATCCATTATTGCTTCATAATCAATTAAGCTTATAGGCTTGATATCGTGATATGCTTGTCCTCTTCCAAACATTCTTTTTAAAGACCAACAATCTAATTTATCAACACCTCTTATAATAAGTTGTCCACCTTCTCTTAAAGTTTTATATATTTGCACTGGATCTATTATTGTATGACGAGCTGTTACTAAATCAAAATAATCATCTGGGGTATCCATTTTTAAATTGTCCATAACTCTAAATGAAATATTCTTTCTTCCACTTTGTAATAAATTTTTATTTGCTGTTTCTATCATTTCATTAGAAAAATCTGTCCCTAGTATCTCAGCACAATCTGGAAACTTTTTTAATACCTTTTCTCCTGCGGCTGTTCCCAAATCTAAAATTCTTGTATTTTCATTTACATGTTTTTTTATTTCATCTTCATAAATCCAATCTGTAAATACTTCACTTGTATAATCAATATCTTCAAAAGACCAATTGGCTAATTCACTATAATAATCATGTTCATTTGTTTTCATTTTTTATCATCCTTTCTTACTATAAAATGTGATTGAATATAAAAAGAACCTCCTTTCATGAATATACAACAAAAAACAATCACAAAATTAATGTGTATATTTTTTGCCATTCATGAGGAGATTCTTAAGGCTCTTCATTATTCCTTTAAACTTACGTTTATCTGATAGTAAAACGCGAATGACTAATTGATTTACTACATTTAAATTATAACACATTAATACTAATATGTCAAAAATCATACTATCAAAAAAAGGATGTCCACATTTAAAATGTTGTCGACATCCTTTTTTACTTATGCTTTTTCCATATTACGTGGACAAGTTATAAACTTATAGGTTCTTATTGTATTCGGTAAAATTCGGGCAAAATTCTTATTGTTCTTATTGTTTCATTTGTTTTTATTGTTCTAATTAAATCTTATTTTCCGTTGACAAATCGTTGACACTGTCAACAACATTATCTACATTTTTATTATATCATTTCGCTATAAAATATTAAATCTATGTTGCCCATTCCTCAATATATTCTTTAGAAATCTTTAAACTTCCAGAACCAACACCGATGTCATTATTTGGTTTCTTATCTCCATGAAAATCACTTCCACCACTAATAAATAAATTATTTTTTCTAGCATATTCTAAAAGCAAATCTATTCTATTATCAATTTCTGCAGAAGGATGGAAACATTCTATACCATCTAATTTAATTTCTTTTCTTAAATAATCTATAAATCCTATTGTATCTTCAAATTTGTATTCAAATGGATGTGCTAAGAAAACTAATCCTCCTGCTTTATGAATTATGTCTGCAACATCTCTAAGCATTGGTTGTGGTGAATTATCTTCTCCCATATAAAAAATACTATTAGGATTTGATAAGCCTTCTCTTCTAAAATCATTAAAAGAATTTAAAAATTCACTCATATATATCATATTCTCTTCGTGCTTTATTAATTCAAAATACATATATACAACGAAAAAATCTGTTACAGGTATATCTTTTTTGATAGCATTTAAATCATATACAAGGTTATTTTCATTACATATATCTATTATTTTATTTTTATCTCTATTAAATCTTTTTTCTAAAACATCATATGAATAAAACTTATTTGACCATTCCTCAATTATTTTAGGATTTTTAATATTATATGCTAAAAATTCAATTCTTTTTCCATTATCAAGTGTAGCATTCATTTCTGCACCCATAACAATTTTTCCACTAAAAATTTTATTATTTTTTAGTAGTTCATCTTCATAAGCTTTGCATGTATTATGATCAGTAATTGAAATATATTCTAATTTCTTTTCTTCACATTTTTCTAATACTTCTTTTATTGTTTTATCTCCATCAGAATATACTGTATGAATATGCATATCAACCATATATATTCCTCCTCTTATCATTGTTTAAAATAATTGTATCACTTTATACATTATAATACTATATTTGTAAAATCAAAAGAGTTAGTATTTGTTTTACTAACTCTTAGTATTATGTTGACAATTCGTTGACAGTTGACAACTTTTCACTATACTTAAAATTGTAAATGCCCTATTTATGCATTTTTTCCATTATAAGTAAATATATTTTCTGAAATACCTAAAAATTTTCCTACACTAATTTCAATATTAAGTTCTTCCTTAAATTCTCTTTTTAACGCATCCTTACTATTTTCTAAAAATTCAATTCCTCCACCTATACTTCTATAAAATGTTTCATTTTTAATTTTATCATATCCTTTACTAACTAATACTTTATTTTCCTTTTTTACTATACCAAGAACAATAGGTCTTATTTCTTTAAATTTATCCATATTCTATCCTCTTTATAAATTACTTTTTATCTATTCACATGTCGTAATTGATTATTCTTCTCTTTCTCCTAAATCTTCAGAAAATCTTAACAAATATCCATCTGGATCTTGTACTAAAAATTCCTTGTTACCTAATAGCTTATTATCTTGTCTATACCAATTTTCTTCGATTTCAAATGTTATTTTATAATTATTACTTAATAAATTATTATAAATGAGTTCAACATTATCTACTTCTAATTGAAAATTTATACCATTTCCAAATGGATATGAAAGTGGTGCAATGTTCCATTTATCATTTTCTGATATTTCTTGTATCATAAGCTGTATTTCATCCATAGATAGAAAAATAAATTTATTCTCTGGTCTTTCGTATTCAATTTTAAAACCTATTGTTTTATAAAATCTTAAACTATTATTTAGATTTCTTACACTTAATTCAGGTATTATTTTATTAAAATACATAATCTCACCTACCACTTACTATTTTCTTACAACTTATTATATAATATTATTGGAAATTTTTAAACTATTTTCAAAAGATTTAATTACTTTAATCTTAATACAATTAAAAAGAAGTGTCACCCAATTTTCATTGGATACACTCCTTATTTTTCAATGCTTTTCAGCTTTATTTTTATATTTTGGGTGACAAATTGAATTTTGACACCTATTTTTTAGTCCCTTTGAATGTCTTGTAATTAGTGATTTATGCGTTCTTTCCACAACAGTTCTTGTATTTCTTGCCCGAACCACATGGACATGGGTCATTTCTACCAATCTTTGGTCCTTCATTTACAACTGTTTGGCTATATTCAGGAGTATTTATCTTCTTTCCTCCATCAACACTATTTATAGCTTCTAATGCTGCACCAGTAATTTTTGCTGCTTCTTGTCTTTTAACATCACCATTTTGTTTTCTAATATTCATAAGAATTTTAACAACATCTAATTTGATATTAGCAACCATTTCTTCGAACATATCCATTCCCTCTGTTCTATATTTTACAACAGGGTCTTGTTGTCCATATGCTCTTAAACCAATACCATTTTTTAATTCATCCATACTGTCTATATGGTTCATCCATTTTTCATCAACTACTTTAAGCATTACAACTCTTTCAAGTTCTCTCATTTTTTCAGATGTTATTTCTTCCTCTTTAGCTTGGTATTTTTCTATAGCTTGTTTTTCTAATTCTTCTACTATTGCATTTGAATCTTTTTCGTGTGCATTTATGAATTCAGCCATATCTATACCGAATATATTTGATATTTCTGTATTTAAAGATTCTGCATTTACTGCTTTCCCATCTTCACCTTCAATATATGTTGATACTGTTTCTTCTGCTATTGTTGTAATCATATTTACTATGTTTTCGTGAAGATCTTTTCCATCTAATACTTCTCTTCTTTGATTATATATGATTTCTCTTTGTACATTCATAACATCATCATATTTTAATACGTTTTTACGTATGCTAAAGTTTCTGCCTTCTACTTTCTTTTGAGCATTTTCTACTGCTTTTGAAATCATTCTAGATTGTATTGGCATGTTTTCATCTGCACCTAAAGTATTGTATACTCTTGTTATTGCATCTCCACCGAAGATTTTCATTAAATCATCATCTAGTCCAATATAGAATTTAGATTCTCCGACATCTCCTTGACGTCCTGAACGTCCTCTTAATTGGTTGTCAATTCTTCTTGATTCGTGTCTTTCTGTACCAATTATTTTTAAACCACCAGCAGCTATTACTTTTTGTTTTTCTTCTTTTATTTGTTCTTCATATTTTTCTACTAGTTTATTGAATTGTTCTCTTGCTCTTAATATATCTTGGTCATCTGTTTCGTAATATGTGTTTGATTCTTCTATTAAGTATTCTGGAACTCTATTTTTTCTCATTTCTTCTTTTGCTAAATATTCACTATTTCCACCTAACATGATATCAGTACCACGTCCTGCCATGTTTGTTGCTATTGTAACAGCTCCATATTTACCAGCTTGTGCAACAATCATTGCTTCTTTTTCGTGTGATTTAGCATTTAATACTTCATGAGGAATACGTGCTTCATTTAATAATTTGCTTAATTTTTCAGATTTTTCAATTGATACTGTACCAATTAGAACTGGTTGTCCTTTTGCATGACTTTCTTTTACACTTTCGATTACTGCTCTAAATTTTGCATTTTCGTTTTTGTATATAACATCATTTTCATCTTTTCTTACCATTGGTTTATTTGTTGGTATTGATACAACATCTAAGTTATATATTTCTTCGAATTCTGCTTCTTCTGTCATTGCAGTACCTGTCATACCAGATAATTTATCATACATTCTAAAGTAGTTTTGGAATGTTATTGTTGCTAATGTTTTTGATTCATCAGCTATTTTAACTCTTTCTTTGGCTTCTATTGCTTGGTGTAATCCATTGTTGTATCTTCTTCCATACATAATACGTCCTGTAAATTCATCAACAATAAGAACTTCTCCATCTTTTACGATATAATCTATGTCTTTTTTCATTACTCCATGTGCACGTAATGCTTGGTTTACGTGATGAACTAATGTTGAGTTTTCTAGGTCATTGAAATTCTCTAATCCAAAGAATTCTTCTGCTTTTTTAATACCTTTTTGTGTTAATGATGCTGATTTTGCTTTTAAGTCAACTATATAATCATATTTTTCATTATCTTCTGCTTGTTCAAAATCTTTAACATCTTCTTCAATTATTACTTTTGGTTCAAGTCTTCTTACAAAATCGTTTGCTTTTTTGTATAAATCTGATGATTCATTTGCTCTACCTGAAATGATAAGTGGTGTTCTTGCTTCATCAATTAAGATACTATCGATTTCATCGACTATTGCATAATGTAATCCTCTTTGTACTAATTGATTTTTGTAGATTACCATATTATCTCTTAAGTAATCAAATCCAAATTCGTTATTTGTACCATATGTTATATCTGCTGCATATGCTTTTTGTTTTGCATTTGGGTCCATTCCTGCAATTACTAATCCTACTGATAATCCTAAGAATTTATATAATTTTCCCATCCATTCACTATCTCTTTTGGCTAGATAGTCGTTTACTGTTATTACGTGAACTCCTTTTCCTTCAAGTGCATTTAGGTATACTGGTAATGTTGCAACTAATGTTTTTCCTTCACCAGTTTTCATTTCTGCAATTCTTCCTTGGTGTAGTATAATTCCACCTATTAATTGAACATCGAAATGTCTCATTCCTAAGGCTCTTTTAGAAGCTTCTCTTACAACTGCAAAAGCTTCTGGTAATATATCATCTAATGTTTTTCCTTCTGATAATTGTTTCTTGAAATAATTTGTTTTCTCTTTTAATTCATGGTCTGTCAATTTTTCCATTTCTGGTTCTAAACTATTGATTTTGTTTACAATTGGCATAACTCTTTTTACTTCTTTTTCACTGTAACTTTTGAATAATTTCATAATTGGTATACTCCTCCTAAGTTTATTTTACTTTGTAACTATATCACTAATATTCTTTTTTATCAAGTATTTTTTGTAATATTTTTGCTTTTCTGGAATAGATTGTATTAATTAAATTAGAAAGAGGATTTGCTATGTTTATTTTTAATGTTAAAGTCAATGGTAGTAAGCTTTTTAAGGTGTTTTTTACTTTTATTATAATTCTTATGATTATTATTTTGTGTACTGTTTTTTATAAGGTTATTTCTGGTTCTAATAAGAGTTTTTCTGTTTCTGATAATTTGGACAGTTCTGGTGTTTGTAAAATTTCTGCTAAAAATTATACTAATATTTTGAAAACTGTTCATGAAAATATTGATAATTATGTTGGAAAGAAAATTAATTTTACTGGTTATGTTTATAGGGTTTCTGATTTACAAGATAATCAATTTGTTTTAGCTAGAAATATGATTATTAATTCTAGTTCTCAGTCTGTTGTTGTTGGTTTTTTGTGTGAGTGTGATAGTGCAAAGAATTTTGCTAATGATACTTGGGTTGAAGTTACTGGTGAAATTGTTAAAGGGTCATATCATGGTGATATGCCTATTGTTAGAATTACTGATATAAAGGCTGTTGATACTCCTAAAGAGGAGTATGTTTATCCTCCTGATGATAGTTATATTCCTACTAGTGGGGTGTTATAAAAGAATAAAAACAAGAGACTATATAATAATCTCTTGTTTTTATTTTAGTTTAAAAGAAGCTTTATCTTTTTTTTGATCCACAATGGTAATTCAGTAGTTAATGAATTTTCTAAGATTTTTGGAAAAGATACCCCTTCAATAATAAGGTATTGTTCAATAAGTTTTCTTTTATACCTTCTCCTTGGCTGCCAACCTTCCATCATATAGTATAATACATATAATGCTTCTAGAGGAATTAATGGAATTGTAAAATTTTTTATATAACAAGTTACTAATTCATTTTCGTTAAATTTATATTGAAAATTAGTCCCAAATGTTAATAATCTAAAACCTGATATAATGTCTATATCTACCCTTTCTAATTGAAAATGCATATAAACATCTGATTCACAATATCCATTTCCTCCCGTTTCTTTTAAAATAGCTCCGATTTTTTCCATAACTTCTTTGACTTTTTCAGTATCTGATAATTCTATTATAAAATCTAAGTCATGAAATTCATCAACGATTCCATTTAAAAACAAATTCATTGAGCATGCTAATCCATATCTAATTCCATTTTTTTCGAATTCATTTACTATTTTAAATAAAGCTTCTTTCCGTTCTAAATATTCTTTGTCTTCAAGTAAACATAGAATATTTGCTTCTTTTTGGTAATTATAATTGTTGTCTACCATATTTGTTTTCCTCCTAGTTACCATATAAAAGTTCATATCTTTATATTAACATAAAATTTTAAAATAGTCAATTATTTTAGATTTTTTCACGCAAGAAAAATATTTTTTGTTAAAAAATTTTTAATATATTCTTTGTCATCCAAATGCATTAAAAATATTTTTATATTTCTATTTGCTATATTTTTTAGATTTTCTTGTATTTCATCTATTTTTAAATGTGCACCACCATATTTGGAAACATCTACATAAAATTCATCTGTATCATTTAAAAATGGTAAAAATGGTTCTAAAATTTTTGTATCACCGGTGTAAATAATATTTTTATTATTTATATTCATTTTAAATCCATAAGAATCTAAATAATCAACATGTTCTGTTTTTATAAATTTAATATTTTCTGTATCTTGCATTATTGTGTATGCCTCTTTAGGTGTTCCTATAATTTCCAAATATAATGATATATTTTTACATTTACTTATAATATTACATTTTTTGTTACACATAAACCACAAGTATAATATAATTTGTCCTAAAGAACCTGCATGATCATTGTGTAAATGAGTTACTATAATATTAATTTTTTTATATTTTTTTAAGTCAAATTTTTTTATAATTTTTTCAAATACAGTAAATCCACAGTCTATTATAGTTAATTCATCATCACTTGCTATAAATGCCGAATTATTATTTTGGCCAAACCCTGAATCTGTTCCTAAAAAACTTAAAGTTTTAAAATTATCGTTCATTATTTTACCTCGTTTCATTATTAATTTTAATGAACTTATTTTATCATATTTTTTATTTTTTATCAAATATAGTCTTCACTACTCCCTCATCAATAAAAGTTGCAAAAACATTTTTTATAATAATCAAAATTATTGGTCCTACCAATAGTCCTATTACCCCTAAGAATTTAAATCCAGTATACATAGCAATCAATGTAAAAATTGGATGTGTTCCAATATGTTTGCTAACTAATTTAGGTTCTAAAAATTGTCTTATTGTTGACATTATTGCAAATAATATAATAATTGCAATTCCTAGTTTTAAATCTCCATTTAATCCAGATATTATTGCCCATGGAACCATTACTGTTCCTGAGCCTAATATAGGAAGTGCATCAACAAATCCTATAAATAGTGCCATTAGTAATGGATATTCTATATTGAATTTTGCAATCTTTAATATATATAGTCCTATTAAAGAAATTATAAAAGATATTAATATCAATGTTACTTCTGCTTTTAAATAACCTCCAAGTGTTTTGGTTAATTCTTTTATATGTGTTCCTAATTTAAATACCCATTTTTTTGGAAGGTGATGCTCTATTTGGTCTAATATATATACTTTATCTACACATATTAAGTATAGCGCCATTATTGTTACTACAAAATATATTGCTATTGTTGGTATTGAGGTTATTATATTTAGTAATCCTGTCAATGAATTTCTTAGCCAATTAGAAGCGGTATTTATTATTCCTCCTGTTGAATTTTGTAGCACTTGATTTATTTCATTTGGAAAGTGAATTTTATTAAAGTCAAATCTATTTGTAAAGCTTTGAAATAAATGATACATTTTATCAACATAAAAATTTAAACTTTGTAACAGATTTGAAGCCTCTGAAAATAGTGCTACTATCCCCCATGTTAATCCCCCTAGAATAACAGTCGCTACAAGTACAAATATTATAATAGAACTTGTTTTTCGTGTTAGTTTTAGCTTTTTCATAATAAATCTAATAGCTGGTTCTATTATAAGTGATATTATAAACGCAATTAAAAATGGCATATAAAATACTGATAATTTTAATGCAATAATTAATCCAATTAAAATTAATATTACGTATAATATTCTTCTCCCTACTCTTGTCCAATAAGACATATCAATAATCATAATTTTTCTCCTATTTTTAGTATATGTAATTATTGGTTCAATCATACATTTTGCATAATAAAAAGAAGCTCTTTGGCTTCTTTTGAAAAATTATTCAGCATTTTTATTGCTATGGCAGTTACATATTTCATCTATTGTTGTACAAACTTGTTGTTTTCCTAATTGTTCATCATTTTGTGCTAAATCTCCTAATGTTAAAATTCCTATTACATGATTATCTTGGTCACATACTGGAAGCCTTCTTACTTGATAATTTGCCATTTTGCTTTCTGCATTTATTATATCATCACTTTCATTACAAGTGCATACATCTTTTGACATTATTTCACTTGCTGTTGTTTGGCAAGTATCTTTGTCACATGCAACACTTCTTAATAATATATCTCTGTCTGTTATAATTCCACATATACAATTATTTTGGTCGCATACCGGAACACATCCTATATGATTTTGGCTCATTATTTTTGCCACTTCATTTATTTTTGTTTCTGGTTTTACACAGCAAACATCATTACACATACAATCTTTTACTTTCATTTATTTAACCACCTTTCAAAATTTCTCGTTTTTATTATTTGTTAAAAATAAAAAAAATATACAAACTAATTTTGTATATTTTGGAAATTTTTTAATTAAAAAAGGGAGATATACTCTCCCCCATAAAACATTACTTCGTTGAAGCCATTATACTAAGATAATTAAATATCATCTCAATTTTTTCTTTGTCTTCTTCTGAAATCTTTTCTAATTCGTTATTACTTCTCATCTCAGCTATTGTTATTTCAACTGATTTAGCAATAGACCATTTTTCGAGTTTCATTATACGTTCTGGTATTTCTGCTTCTTTCGAAGTGTATAAATCCCATTCAGATAATAGATTTTTTAATTTCTCATAAAGCATATTTTTTCCTCCTGTCTATGACTTCAATATTTTACTTTTATATTTTAGCATATTGCCAAGATTATGTCAAATTACATTTCATATAAATCATAATTATCTACTTCAAATTCTCTTGGAAATGGTGGTCTTCCCCCTGGTCCAAATGGTGGTCTCATTGGTGGTCTTGGTGGACGTGGTCCCGGTCCTGGAGGCATTGGTGGTCTAACTGGCGGACGTGGTGGAAATGGTCTTGGTCTGTTTAACAGTTCTCTTATTAATAATATTTTTACCAAATCCCTTAATCCACTATTAAATTGTCTAGTTTCTCTTTTTGGACTCTCTGTAGCACTAACATCTGCTTTTCTTGCATTTACACTACTACTTGTTCTAACATCATTTTTTAGATTTATATTTAATTGTGTTTCATTTTTACTTTCTAATGCAAAATATATTTCATCTGTCATTTTTTCTAATTCTTCATTTGATAATTCTGCTCTTACATTTTCACATCTTTTTGATACCATTGGGTATACAACTTTATAGATTTCTGGGTAACTTTGTTCTAACTGAGAGTTGTGAGCAATTGCAATATTATCTTGCATCCTGTAGTTACTATAATTATCATTATAGCCATAATCATATAATTCATTTTGATTATAGCCTAAAATACTTCTTATGTATTCATCATAAGTTCCATCGTACATAAAAAAACCTCCTCATATTTTTTATATAATATGAGAAAGCTTTTATTTTGGTTATATTTCGTTTACTAATTTTTTAAATTTGTTTCCTCTATCAGCAAAATTTTTAAACATATCAAAACTTGCACTTGCTGGTGAGAATAATACAACCTCTCCTTTTTGTGCTGATTTTCTTGCTATTTTTATTGTTTCCTCTAATGAATCACACATATATATGTCCATTTTTTTATTTTCTTTGTCTAGTTCTTCTTTTACTGCATCAAATATTTTTTCTGCTGTTTGCCCAATTAGTATTAAAGTTTTTACTTTATCAACAACTGTTTTAGCAAGTGGCGTGTAGTCTAAATTTTTATCATATCCTCCTGCAATTAAAATTATATCTTCTTTAAATGAATTTAATCCTGATAATGTTCTTGTAGGAGATGAACTTGCTGAATCATTATACCATTTTACTCCTCCTATTTCTCTTACAAATTCAATTCTATGCTCGACTGGTTTGAACTCTTTTATTGCTTTTATTGCTGTATCTGTATCAACTAATGTTTTTGTAGCTGCTAGGGCTGTTGCAATATTTGCAAAATTATGTGTACCTCTAAGTATTACTTCATCTGTATTTAAAATGTGTTTTCTAACTTTGTCCTCACATTCTTTTATAACTCCATCATCTACTATAAATCCATTATCTAATTTTTCTTTACTACTAAAAAATATTACTTTTCCTTTGGCTTCTTTTGCACAATTTCTTGTTATTTCATTATCATAATTTAAAATTAAAATATCATCTTCGTTTTGATTTTTGAATATACATTTTTTTGCTTCTATATATTCATCATAATCTTTGTGTATATTTAGATGGTTTGGTGTTACATTCGTCATAACTGCAATTTGTGGGCTTACTTGCATATTCATCAATTGGAAACTACTTAATTCTAATACTACTATATCTTCTGGTGTCATTTCTGGTAATTTTGTAAATAAAGGTGTTCCTATATTTCCTCCTAAGAATGTATTATAGCCTGCTTTTTCTAAAATATGATTTATTAAACTTGTTGTTGTTGTTTTTCCATCGCTTCCTGTTACTCCTATCATTTTGCATGGACACATTTCCATAAGCATTTCTATTTCTGTTGTAACAATAGCTCCTCTTTCAGCTTCTGCTTTTAATTCTGGTTTTGTTGGTAAACAACTTGGTGATCTAAATATAACATTAAATCCTTTTAAATTTTCTAGTGAGTTTGTGCCAAAAGAAAATTCAAATCCATATGTTGTTATTTTATCTAATATTTCTTTTGGAATGTCATCTATTGTTTTGTTGTCAAAAACTGTTACTCTAGCTTTTTTTTCATATAAATAATCTAATAAAGGTATATTACTTACCCCAAGCCCAATTACAGCCACTTTTCTAAATCTTATGTATTCATTAAATTCTTCTAATTTTTTATTTTCATATGCCATTATTTTATGCTCCTTTTTATTTTTATATATTTTATGCTTATTTTCTAAATTCGTTTTATATTATATATCTTTTTTATAAAAAAAACAATTTTTGAATGAATATTTTTTTGTTTTTGGGTAAAAATATTTTTAGATTTTGATTGGAGGTGCATTTCAATGTCTAAGAAAAATAAAGAAAATAGAAATAATAATAACAATAATAGCCAAAATGAAGAAAGACAAAACAATAATAACAAAAATTCTAAATAGTTTTCGATTAAAAAATAGCTTTTTAGCTATTTTTTCTTGCATACTTTGACTTTTTTCGACATAGGTGTTATAATAATTTTTGTTATTTATTAATTTAAGTAGTAAAATCCATTTTATCAACAAGGAGGTAATCAACAATGGAACAACAAAATATGGATTTTAATGTATCAGAAGCAACACGGTTTTTAGAACACTACAAGAAAAAGAAGGCAATAGCTAAAGCTGGATTTTTGGAAGAATTAATAAAAACTAATAATAATTTTAATGGAAAAAGTATTTTTGATAAAAAATTATTATTAGAAAACTATTATTCTAAAAAAGCTATAGATTTGGTCTTAGCCGACTTAGGCTATACTTTAGATTATTCTAGTGAGCAAAAACATTACGATTGTTTTGGGAATCCACAAGGTAAAACTTCTATAATTGTTATTTCTAAGAAGTGAGGTTTCTAATATTTTGACTGGTGAGAATTCTTACCAGTCTTTTTATGTTATAATTATTTCATTTTTTTATACTTTTTTTCTAGACATGTTTATTACTTTGTGTTATTATATACAAGTAAATCAAATGAAAAAATAGGAGGTTAAAAATGTTAAAATTTTCTAAAAGTTTTTTAGTTATAGCAATTATTCTTTTATTAACTTTATTACCTTTTACAGTAAATGCTGTAGATTTAAATTTATCTGAAAATTCAAGTAATACTTCTTCTAACACTTCTAACGAGAATACTTCTACTAATAGTTCATCAAGAGAAAGTAATACTTCAGCAAATAACTCTGCTACATCTACTAATAGTAATATATCAACTACTAGTACAAGCTCTGCAAAAGTTAGTAATGTAAATTCTAATTCTGGATTAAGTTTATCTAACATTCTTAATATTTTATTAATTGTTGTAGGTATTGTTTTAATTTTATTAGCTATAGCTATATTAATTAAATTGAAATAAATTTTATATATTAAGGCAGATTTTACAAAATTCTGCTTTTTTCTTTTTTTAACATGTATATTTTGTCCAAATTTTAAAATAATATTATTAGATTTAAATTAAAATTAAGTCGTTTATTTTTTAAGGAGGATATGTCATGAAGAAAAAACTTTTAATTTCTTTAGCTATTATTTTGGCTTCAATTTTTTCTTTTACTGTTTGTTTTGCTACAGATGGTTTAGGAAATGTTGCTAATGATGTAAGAAATGTTGTTGGTGGAGTCGAAAATACTGTTGAAAATGCTGCAAGAGATGTTTCTAATGTTTCTAAAGATGCTACTGGTTCTGTAGAAAATGGTATGAATTCTGATACTCATAATTCTATGTCTAGAACAAATAATTATAATACTACTAGAGTTGCTACTGGTTCTTCTAATATGTCAGGAGGAATGTCTGCAAGTGCTTGGACTTGGCTTATTCTTGGTATAGTTGCTATTGCTATTATTGCTGTGGTTTGGTATTATTCTATGCAACTTACTAATGGTAGAAACAATCATGATGATAATGATTAGTTTGTTTTAACTTTTATTGCAGTTTTGGATTTTTCGTGTTATACTATATTTGTTTATTTTATTTGAATCGAGGTTTTTTATGAAGAATGATAATTTAATTGCGAAAAATCCTACTGCTTATCATAATTACGATGTTACTGATAAATTGGAAACTGGTATTGTTTTAAGTGGTACAGAGATAAAATCTATTAGAAGCGGTAAAGCTAATTTAAAAGATAGTTATGCCATAATTAGAAATGGTGAAGTTTACATAGTCGGGATGCATATAAGTCCATATGAACATGGAAATATTTTTAATAAAAATCCTTTACGTGATAGAAAACTTTTGTTAAACAAACGCGAAATTAATAAATTGATTGGACTTACTAAGCAAAAAGGCTATAGTTTAGTTCCTATAAGTTTATATTTTAAAGGCAATTTAGTTAAAGTTGAATTAGGTATTGGAAAAGGTAAAAAACTTTATGATAAACGTGAAGATATTGCAAAAAAAGATGCTGAAAGAAGAATTAGACAACAAATGTCTAATAAAATATAAAAAGAAACACTAGAAATTGTTAATAATTTTCTAGTGTTCTTTTTATTTTTATGCTTTGTTTGCTGAACCGAAAACATCAACCATTTTATGTTTTACAGTTTCTTTTATTAATTCTCTTGCTTCTCCTAAATATTTTCTTGGATCAAATACATTTGGATTTTCAGCAAATTCTTTTCTAATTCCAGCTGTCATTGCAAGTCTTAAGTCAGTATCTACATTTATTTTTGAAACTCCTGATATACTAGCTTCATGTAATATTTCATCTGGTACACCTTTTGCTCCAGGAATATTTCCTCCAAATTCATTACACATTTCTACTAATTCTGGTATTACTGTTGATGCTCCGTGTAATACTATTGGTGTATTTGGTATTCTTTCTTTTATTTCTTTTAATATGTCAAATCTTAATTTTGCTTCACCTTTGAATTTATAAGCACCATGGCTTGTTCCTATAGCTATTGCTAAAGAGTCACATCCTGTTCTTCTTACAAATTCCTCTGCTTGTGCTGGGTCTGTGTACATTGCATCATTTGCATCTACATTTACATCATCTTCTATTCCAGCTAATTTTCCAAGTTCAGCCTCTACTACTACTCCATGAGCATGAGCATATTCTACTACTTTTTTAGTTAAAGCTACATTTTCTTCAAAATCATATTTTGAACCGTCAATCATAACAGATGTAAATCCATTATCAATACACATTTTTGCTGTTTCAAAATCTGGTCCGTGGTCTAAGTGTATAACTATTGGTATATTGGGATGTTCCTCAACTGCTGCTTGAACCATTTTCATTAAATAATTTATTCTAGCATATTTTATTGCACTTGCTGATGTTTGCAATATAACTGGTGAATTTGCTTCTGCTGCAGCATCTACTATTCCTTGTATTATTTCCATATTATTTATGTTAAATGCACCTATTGCAAATCCTTCTTTCATTGATTTTTCAAACATTTCTTTTGTTGTTACTAATGCCATATTAATTCCTCCTAACATTTTTATTGTTAACATTTTTTCTTTTTTTATTAACATTATTTTTCAATGTTATTTTATTTCTAAAATTTTAATATGTCAATAGATTTAGTTTATTAATTTTTATTTTCTTCCCATTCTTCTTTTAAAATTGAATATATGTATCTATCTATTTTTTCTCCTTTATCATTGATAAGTCTATTTTTCAAAATTCCTTCTCTTATCATTCCTATTTTAGTTAAAATGCTATGTAATATTTCTATATCTTCTTGAATTGTAGCATAATACTTCATTACAACTGTTTCATATATAGTTTTTGTAAAAATATATTCTATTACTTTACTAAGTACTTCTTCTGGTGTTCCATCTCTTCTCCATTTTTTTAAGAAATAAAATGCAACTTCACATTTTCTATTTTTTAACGACATCGCTTGTAGTTTTATATAGCCTACTATTTCATGTTTTTCTTTTTCCTCTATAATCCAGAAGGTTATTCCATCTTCAGTTTCTTCTATTACTGCATTAATCAATCTTTTTGCTTCTATTATATTTCTATATGTTTTATGTTCTTTGTATTGAGCCATTTTTTCTTTGTCTGTTCCCCATTTTTCGTATATTTCTTCTGCATCTTCTATTTTTGGAATTCTTATTTCATATCTTTCGGTTTCTATTTCTTTCATTCTTGTTCCTCCTTTTTTATGGGTGCTTATTATATATTATTTTTTCTTTATGAATGATTATTTTTTACTAAAAGTCATTTTTCTTTTGCAAAATGTTTAATTATCTTTATAAAATTGTTTTTATAAAATTGTTAATAACCATTCACATTTGTATCATTTTCTTAATATTATATCAAAAAACGAAAGGAGATTTTTTATGGATTATGAATTAATGATGAACGGCAATGTTAAAATCGGTCAAAAAGCTCCAGAATTTGATGCTATTACTAGCTTTGGGCCAAAATCTTTAAATGATTATAAAGGTAAGTGGCTTGTTTTGTTTTCTCATCCTGGAGATTTTACGCCAGTATGCACAACAGAGATGATTGCATTTTCACGAGCATATACATATTTTCAACAGATGAATACTGAACTTTTAGGCTTAAGTATTGATAGCAATCCATCACATTTAGCTTGGATTTATGACATTTACTGTAAAACTGGTATACAACTTCCATTTCCTATTATTGCAGATAGAAATGGTCAAATTGCAAGAAAATATGGAATGATTTCAAATGATGTAAGTACTACAGAAACTGTTAGAAATGTTTTTATTATTGATGATAAAGGAATTGTTAGAACTATTTTTGTTTATCCTTTAAATGTTGGTAGATTTATTCCTGAAATTATAAGGACTGTTCAAGCTTTGCAAATGGCTGATTGTAGTAAAGGTTCTACTGCTGCTAATTGGATGCCAGGTCAACCTGTTATTGTTCCTGCTCCAAAAACATTTAATGAGTTACTTGAAAGACAAAATTATATTAATGAAAATCAAAATGGTATTAGCTGGTATTTGAGTTTTAAAGAGCCTCCAGCAATTTGTGAGAATTCTTCTGATGATGATACAAAAAATTGTTAATTTTTGCTTTTTAAGTGTGGTTAATAAAAGAAAATGAGAAAGCCTACTCCACTTCCTCATTTTCTTCATTTTGTTTTTCAACTTGTATATTTTTTTCTTCTTTCTTAGATTTTAAAGTGCTAACAATAACTACTATACCGCTAATTAAAACGTAAAAATAGAAATTTATACCTCTTGTCAAAATCATAGAACTACTAATTAGACTAGATGGAAATACTGTCTTAAATATTGACATGAATCCGCCTTCACTTACTCCAACTGCTCCAGGTGATGGTATTCCTGATACTGTTGCAAATAGTACAGATTGTAATGTTATTATTTGAAATAAATTAAATCCTTTTAAGTTAAATGCACAATATACCCAATATGGAATACTGTAATAAATTATAAATTGTATCGCAGTTGTTAATATCGTTTTTATTATTACACTTGGATTTTCTTTGATATATTTAGAACTTCCATGATATTGTTCTAATTCTTTTTCTAATTTTTCTTGTACTTTATCTATCTTTTTGAATTTTAAAAATTTTAATATTTTTATTGCAATTTTTATTAATCCATTTGATAATTTTTTTGAAAATATTCCTACTAAAAGTAATGCTAAAGCCATTAAATTTAAAGTTACACCAATTACGAAGAACCACGCTAATCCTGAACTTAAATATTGATGATTTATTATTACGCTTATAAATGCAAACGAAATTGTTATTACTTGCATACTAAATAAATTCATTAATAATGCTAAGGTTGAATTTGCGATTTTTATATTGTCTTTATGCATATAATATATTTGCATTGGCTGTCCCCCACTTGCCGCAGGTGTTATTGAACTAAAGAAAAATCCTATTAATGCATATTTAAAATTACTCAAAAAATTACTTTTTTCATTTAATGCTTTTAAAGTCCTTCCCAAGTTAATTGCTTCTAATCCCAAATAGCCAAGCATACATAATAATCCAATTAATATAAATTCTTTTTTTACACTTTTTAATATATTAAACATTTCATATATATTTTGGTCTCTTAGAACAAAATAAAATGTCAATATAATTAATAAAATAAACAGTATAAAATTTCTTATCATTTTTTTATTTTTACTCATTGTTTTTCTCCCACTTTTGTATGATAACATATATTTGTGACTTTTAAATGACTTTTTTTATATATTTTATATGTTCTATATTACTATTTTTGCTTCTTTCGTCCATACAGTTATAGATTTTATTTCTTAATTCTTTTTGTTGTTCTTTTAGTGTTAGTTCTTTATTTGGATAGAATGGTCCATCTATATAAGATACAATTTTTATTTTTTTGTTATTTTTTCCATAACTTTGATATGTATTTGTAATACAAAATGCTGGTTTTTCTAGTTGAACTGGATATTTAAAAGATACATCTTTAAATGGTCTAATTTTTGTATAGTATGGCCATATATGTGCTTCTGGGTAAATTGTTATTGCATAACCTTTATTCGTTTTTTGCTTTATTGCTTCTAGAAAATTTTTCATTGCACTTTTGTTACTTGGAATTGGCATTGCTCCTAACATTTCTACTAGTGTTCCAGTTCCTTTAAGTGATATGTTTACTGGATTCACAATGAGAAAGTTCCTTTTAGGGTACATTGGTATACTTGGTATAAATGTATCTGCAAATGGTTGAGTATGGTTTCCATATATGAAATACCCTTCATTTTTATAGGGTTTTATTTTTTCTTTTCCTATATATTTTATTCTAAATTTTATTTTTGCATACAAAATTTTTATTGGAACACTTAGAATGTTTTGTAAAACAAAAGAGCATAAATTCCATAATGGATTTTTATGCACATATTTGTAATTTTCATCAATAATTCTAGGTTCAATTGATGACTTTGAAAATTCATCATTTAATTCATCTTCATAATATATTATTTTATTCATTTACTGTTTCCTTGTCTTCTTTAATTGTTGTATATTCAAGTGGTATTTTGTAAAAGTCTTCATATATTTCTTTCCAAACTTTTGCATTTTCTTCTTTCATTTTTTCTGTATTTTCTTTTATTGATAAATTTTCATCCGGATAGATTGGTTTGGCAATATTAACTGTGTATTCTTGTACTGGTTCCCCATCATCTCCAATAATTTCACTGTCTTCCATTGTTATAAATATTGGAATAACTGGTACATTGTTTTTGGCTGCCATTTTATATGCCCCTATTTTTAGTGGCTTTGGTTTTCTATAATTCCACCACATGCTTTGCTCTGGATATATTAATATGAATTCTCCTCTTTGTAAAATAGTATCTACTGCTTTCATAAATTCTATCATTGTACTTGTATTTGCACTTAATGGTAATGTATCACAATTTCTAAAGAAAAATCCTGGAAGACCTGGAAAATTAGTATAATTTCCTTCTCTTATTATTCTGTATAATTTCTTATTTTTAAATTTTTTATTTCTTCTAAATGCTAATTCTACTGCATAAGAATCATTTGGATTAAAATGGTTACATGTTAACATTGCTCCTGTATTTATTTCTTCAAGATTTTCAAGGCCTTTTATGTCTTTTATGATTAATTTCTTTTCTTTTACTAATTCTTTTATTTGGGTTCTGGCAACTTGATTTGCTAACATATTTTTTATTTTGCTTAATCCTTTTTCCCTTAAATAGTCAACTTTATCTGGTGTTAATGGGATTGTTGGTGGGTCTTGTTCTACATCTAAATCAAAAATTCCGTTTCTTTCTAAATCTCTAATTTTTTCATATGTCTCTTCTCTACTTTGAGATTCTATTACTTTATTTTTTCTCAAATTTCCTAGACTATATTTTCTATGTTCTCTATGTTTCTTTTCTTGATTACATTTTCTGAACATTCTGTCATCCCCTACACAATCAGCTTCTTTCATGCAAAGAGCTTTTAAATTTTTGAATTGTTCCATATCTCTAAAACGTTCTTCTTCTGTGTAAGAATTTTTTATTTCTTTTATTTCTTTTATAAATTCGGTTTTTTCAGCATATTTCCAAAAATACTCTTGATATAAAATGTTATCAAAATGCCATGGCTTGTATGCTAAATTATAGTGAATCAATTTAAGTTTTTTATCTTCTACTCCTTCGACTTTTATAGGCATTCTGTCCCATACTCTATCTACTAATACAGTTCTTCCTTTACAAAGTCTATTTAAATAATCTTGGTCTTGCGCTACACTAAATTTTACTGTTTCTAATAGATATAAGAATTTACCTTGGAAATCTATTTTTCTGAATTCGTCTAAATTCATTAATAAAATTCCTGCATTAAAGTAATTTTTATAACTTGCAACACCTACAACTTTTTCTACATATTCTGCAAATTCTGGTATTGTTTGTACACTGTCGTCTGGAACAGCAGCGACTAGATTTCCTTTTATATTTGTATTATATAATTCTGCTATATCTCCTAATACAACTATATCACTATCAAGATATAAAACTTTATCATATTGTGGGTATAAATCTGGTATAAATAATCTAAAATATGTTGTTTTTGTATAATAATCACGTGTATATAATTTATCTTTTACTTTTTCAATATAATAATTCAAATCGACAAATTCTATATTTACATTTTCCTTTTTATATTTATTTATTTTTTTCTTGTTTTCCTCATTAATATTTGTATACAATATTTTTATTGAGTAGTAATAATTTTTTGATGAGTTTTCTATTAATGATTGAAGTGCTACCGCTAAAAATGGTACATAACCATCATCTACTGCAAAAAATATTGGTATTACCTCTAAATTGTTTTCCATTTTATTTTTCCCCTTTCATTATTGCACAACTTTTTCTGTTTTTTGTTCTATATATTGTTCTTTTAATTTTTTATATTCTTCTAAATCCTTATCAAATGTATAGCATTTTAAATATTTATGTATTTCTTCAATATTCCATTGTTTATAATTTTCTGTATGTGGGTATGGTAACCACAATAATCTTTTACAGAAATGGCAAATTACTGTATCTTTTTTATTAAAACTTGCTTGTTCATTATATTTTCTTGGTAATAATTTTTTCTTAGTTGTATTCCAGAAAATAGCATCTTGGTCAGCAAATAATAATTTTTTTCTTTTTATTAATTCTCTTGCTTTTTCTAATAATTTTGTTTCTTTTATTTTTTTCATGTTTAAAAGTAGCATTCCTGCATTAATATAATCTGGTCTAATCATTTTGCTACCATATTTTTCTTTTACTGCTGCATATTCATATTCTTCAATATCAGTATGATATAATGGAGAAATATCACCATTTGCCATCATATCTATATCTAAATATAGTAATTTATCTGGCATGTTTGGAACTAAATCAGCTAGCAATCTAAGTAATGTATATGGTGTACAATATGCTGTTTCATTTGCACAATTTGCAAATTCTCTTTCATATATATTTGTTACATCTACTTTTATTATTTTATTTTCTGGATTTTTGCTTTTGACCACTTGGTCTAAAAATTCCACTTGCTCATCTTCTATACATGTATATTCTGGTTTTATTCTTGATACATCCATTGTAAATATATAGCATGTAATTGCTTCTTTTGTTTTATTTGTAATTGATATTAGTTCTGATAGTGCTCCATCAAATACTTTTTGGTTTCCACATAATAATATATTAATCATTTTCTTCCCCTACTATTTTTTTCTTTTATATAATAACAGATATTGAAAAAAATTTCAACATTTAGTCGTTTTTTGTTTTATTATATTTTTATTATTTGAATTTTCTTATTATATTCAAGTTCTAATTTTAATTTTTTATTCTGGATTGTTGCAAGTTCTACATATGGTTTTACTATTTCTTTTATTAATTCATTTATATCTGTTGATTGTTTTTCTATTTTTATTTTTTTGTTGTCTGCTCTTGCTAGCTCCATTAATTCTTTTATTAGTTTGCTTAATCTTCTGGTTTCTTTTAGTGTTAGATTTATGTCTTCTGATTTTTCTATAAAGTTTTGTGAAAGCTTTGTGAACTTTTAAAACAATTTAAAATCAAAAAAACTTATCTTTGAATTTATCAAAAATAAGTTTTTCATATAAAATTGTAGAGAAGCCCCCAAAAAATAATTTCTTAATATTCAAGTAATCCGTGGGTGACCGTTTTAGAAAATGTCCGAACGTCAGTGAGTTACATTTTCTTAAATAGGGCAACGCGAATATTAAGAAATTACTTTTTTGGGGGCGGTTACTTAAAAAAAAACTAATTAATTTCAATCACATCTTTTATTACTTCTCCAGCAATAATCATTCCAACAACTGATGGAACAAATGATACACTTCCTGGTATTTGATTTCTTATTGTGCATTTTCTTTTTGTTCCAGGTGGACATATACAATGGTTTTTACAACTATTTTCTATTCCTTCATATGGTTTTAAGGGCTCCTCTTTTGAATATACTACTTTTAATTTTTTTATCCCTCTAGCCTTTAATTCCTTTCTCATTACTTTTGCAAGTGGACATATACTTGTTTTGTATATATCTGTTACTTCAAATCTTGTTGGGTCTAGTTTGTTTCCTGTTCCCATTGCTGATATTATAGGAATATTTAATTTATCTGCTTGCATTACTAATTCAATTTTTGCAGTTACTGTATCTACCGCATCTACTATATAATCAATACTTTTATCAAGTATTGTTTCTTCTGAGTTTGGAAGATAGAAATGTTTGTATGTTTCTACTTCAGCATTTGGATTTATTTCTAATATTCTTTCTTTCATCACATCTACTTTGTATTTTCCAATTGTTTTTCTTGTTGCATGTATTTGTCTGTTTAGATTTGTTAAACATATTTTGTCATCATCTACTAATACGAACTTTCCTACTCCGGCTCTTACTAATCCTTCTACTACAAAAGATCCTACTCCTCCTATTCCAAATACTGCAACTTTTGTTTTACTTAATTTTTCTATTTTTTCTTTTCCTAATAATAATTCTGTTCTTGAAAATTGGTCTAGCATTTTGATTTTTCCTTTCTTTTTTCTCTCTCTTTTAACGTATTTTATATATATTATCACATTTTTATGTTTTTCTCCATAGTTTTATGTCAAAAAATAAGAAAAATGGGAATTATACCCATTTTTCTACAATAATACTACATTATTTTGTTCCAAACTTTTTTGTACATCAATAACTCTTTGATTTGCAGAGCCTTTCCATTTTAAAGTTGGATTATGTAATTCATCTACATATTGACCATCTACTAGTACATCTAAGTATTTTACAACATCTTTATCTTTTAAGTCTTTATCAAATAGATATCCTGACCAAGCCCATAAATTTTTGTTAGGAAATTTTTCCTTAAATGATTTTGCAAGTTTTGTAGTTCCATCAATATTTTTAGGGTTCATTGGTTCTCCTCCTAATATTGATAATCCTTCTACATTTTCATTTTCACATAATTCTAAAACTCTTTTTATTGTATCATCAGTAAATTCTTTACCTCCATTAAAATCATGTGTTTCTTTATTAAAACAATTTTTGCAATTGAAAGTACATCCTTGCATAAATATTGATACTCTTACACCTGGGCCATCTGAGATGTCCATTTTTCTGATTTTGTTATATCTCATTTGTTTTTACCTCTATTCATCGTTTAATGTTTTATTCTTTATCATCTTTGTTATCTATGTGTAAAACTCTTTCTTTTATTTCTTCTGTTCTTCCTTTGTTCCAGAAATTGCTTCCTATATATCCACAAGTTCTTCTTGCTACATTTAATGTATTGTGATCTCTATTACCACAGTTTGGGCAATACCATTCTAAATTATCATCTATTAAGATTTCTCCTGTATAACCACATTCTTGGCAATAATCAGATTTTGTATTTAATTCTGCATACATTATATTGTCATAAATAAATTTGATTATTTGAAGTACAACTTCTAAGTTGTCTTGTAAGTTTGGTGTTTCTACATAAGATATAGCTCCTCCTGGACTTAATCTTTGGAATTCACTTTCTAATTTTAATTTTGAAAATGCGTCTATTTCTTCAAATACAGGTACATGATATGAGTTTGTTATATAACCTCTATCTGTAATTCCTTTTATAACTCCAAATCTTTCTTTTAAACATTTTGCAAATTTATATGTTGTTGATTCTATTGGTGATCCATAAACACTGTAATCTATGTCTTCTTTTTCTTTCCATTCATTACATTTATCATTTAATTTTTGCATTACTTGTATAGCAAATTCTTTTCCTTTTCCATTGTCTGTATGGCTATTTCCAGTCATGTATTTTACACATTCGTATAATCCGGCATAACCAAGTGATATTGTTGAATAACCACCATGTAATAATGGATGTATTTTTTCACCTTTTTTAAGTCTTGCAAATGCTCCGTATTGCCATAAAATTGGTGCTACATCACTTGTTACTTTGCTTAATCTTTCATGTCTTGCTTGTAATGCTCTGTGACATAATTCAATTCTTTCTTCATATATTTTCCAGAATTTATCGAAGTCTTTTCCAGATGATAATGCAACATCTACTAAGTTTAATGTTACAACACCTTGATTAAATCTTCCATAATATTTTGGTTTGTTTGTTTCTGGGTCAATATATGGTGTTAAGAATGAACGGCATCCCATACATGGGAAACAATGTCCTTCACCATTTTTGTCAACTTTGAATTCTTTCATTTTCTTTTCTGATATGTAATCTGGAACCATTCTTTTTGCTGTACATTTTGCAGCTAATTGTGTTAAGTACCAATATTTACTATTTTCGTGAATGTTGTCTTCTTCTAATACATATAATAATTTTGGAAATGCTGGTGTTATATATACACCTTTTTCATTTTTAAATCCTAAAATTCTTTGGTTTAAGAATTCCTCGATTATCATTGCTAATTCTTTTTTATATTCTTCTGTTTCTCCTAAATACATGCAAACTGATAAGAAAGGTGCTTGTCCATTTGTATTTGTCATTGAATTTACTTGATAGTTGAAGGTTTGAACTCCATCTGCAACTTCTTTTTTAGTATCATCTTCTGCAAATTTTTTACATTGTTCTTCTGTTAAACCTTTTTCTTTATATTTTTTATAATATTTATCATAACTGCTTCTAACAAATGGTGCTAAATGTGCTAATGATACTGTTGCTCCTCCATATGTTGAAGAAGTAACTGCTAATATTATTTGTGTTGCTATTGTACATGCTGTGATAAATCTATGAGGTTTTTCTATCATTACTCCATTCATTATTGTACCATTTTGTAACATGTCTTCTAGATTTATAAGTTCACAGTTTGTTAATGCATTTTGTGCAAAATAATCTGCATCGTGGAAATGTAGAATTCCTGCATCATGTGCTTTTACTATATCTTCTGGTAATAAAAATCTTCTTGTTATATCTGTACTTGTTATTCCAGCTAAGTAATCTCTTTGTGTTGTTACTACTGTTGCATTTTTATTAGAATTTTCACTATTCCAATATTCACTTTCGCCTTCTATTAATTCTTTTATTGATTGGTCTGTTGTGTTTGCTTTTCTTACTAATTCTCTTGTGTAACGATATGTAATATATGTTTTTGCTAATTGATATTTTCCATATGCCATTAATTTTCTTTCTATTGTATCTTGTATATCTTCAACTAATATTCTAGATTTTTTTAAATCTTCTATATAATTTATTATTTCTTTAATTTGTTTTTCTGAAACTCTTTCTCTTCCAGATACCTCATTATTTGCTTTTTGTATTGCTATTTTAATTTTTTCTGGATTATAATCAACTATTGTTCCATCCCTTTTTATAATTTTCATTATCATATCTCCTTTCTCATTTTTTATGTTCTTATTATATATCAATCTTTTTCTTTTACTGTTGCAAATGCAACATTTTATAAAAAAGTTTTTTATTGTATTTTTTTGTCCGCTTGTTTCTAAGAGAAAAATGATTTGTTACATTTTTGTTACAAATTTTGTCACATTTTAGTATTATATTAATATTTTATATAGAGGTGATTTTAGTCAAAAAAATAAAGCCAAAATTTTTAGTTTTGACTTTGATTTTTTTCTAAAATATCTTCCATTGTATGCCATGCTAAAAGAGCACACTTTACTCTTGCTGGCATATGAGAAACATTTCTAAAAGCTATTGCATCTTCTAATTTTTTTAATTCATCCTCATCTGTTGTTTCTCTTTTTATCATTTCTATAAATGTTTTTATAATTTCTTTTGCTTCATCAATTGATTTTCCTTTTAATGTGTCTATCATTATCGATGTTGAAGCTTGAGATATTGCGCATCCATGTCCTGAAAATGCCATATCTTCTATTTTGTTTCCATTTAATTTTAATTCTAGTTTAATTTCATCTCCACAGTTTGGATTATGTCCAATCTCTGAGTAATCTGCATCTTTTAATTCTTTTTTATTATATGAATTCATACTGTGTTCCATTATTAATTCATTATAAACATCTGCTAATTCGTCATCCATTATTTTACCTCTATTTTTTTATATATTTTTTAAACATATCATATGCTTTATTCAAAGCACTAACAAGCTTGTCTACATCTTCTTTTGTGTTATAGATATAGAAACTTGCTCTACAAGTTGAATCTATTCCTAAAAATCTCATAAGTGGTTGTGCACAATGATTTCCAGAGCGAACACAAACTCCTTCTGAGTCTAGAATACTTGCAACATCATGTGGATGTATACCTTTTATATTGAATGATATAACGCTTGAATGATTATTTTCGTTTGGAGTTATATACAAATCTAAAAAGTCTAATTTTGATAATTCTTCTCTTGCATATGATAATACTTCTTTTTCTATTTCTTGGATTTTATCATACCCTAAGTTTTCAATATAATCAATAGCACTACCTAATCCTATTACACCTTCTACATTTTGTGTCCCTGCTTCAAATTTATTTGGTAATGGCGCAAAAGTTGTGTCTTGTTCATAAACATATTCTATCATATCTCCTCCCATTAAGAATGGAGACATTTTATTTAATATTTCTTTTTTTCCATATAATACACCTATTCCAAGTGGTGCAAGCATTTTATGTCCTGAGAATACTAAAAAGTCTGCATCTAAATCTTGAACATCTATCTTCATGTGTGGAATACTTTGTGATGCATCAACTATTACTATAGCTCCTTTTTTATGTGCATATTTGATGATTTTCTTTACATTGTTTATTGTTCCTAAAACATTTGAAACATGTGTAATTCCAACTATTTTTGTTTTGTCTGTGATTTTATTTTCTATCTCTTCATCTGTTAATTCAAATTCATCATTTATATACATATAATTTAATTTGCTACCTGTCTTTTTTGTAACTTTTTGCCATGGAACTAGATTTGAATGATGTTCCATTATTGAAATTACTACTTCATCATCTTTTTTTAGGTTGTCCATTCCATATGAATATGCAATTAAATTTAAACTTTCTGTGGCATTTTTAGAAAATATTATTTCTTCTCTATGTCTTGCATTTATGAATTTTGCTATTTTGGTTCTTGTGTTTTCATATTGTTCAGTCGCTTCTACGCTTAGTGAATATGCTCCTCTGTGTGGGTTTGCATTGTATTTTTGATAGAATTCTTCTACTGCTTTTATTACTTGGATTGGTTTTTGTGTTGTTGCTCCACTGTCTAGATATGTGATGTTTTCATTTTCTAGTAGTGGAAAATCTTTTTTTATAGTATTCATTTTTTATTTTCCTCCTTAATAATTAATTACTCCTATAGACTTGATTTTACATATTTTTAATGTTATTATTATATAGATAACAATTAATACGAGTATAGTTTATATACTCATTGCAACTATAGGAGGTAACATTATGACTAGTGACATGAAAAAAGATTTAGCAAGAGATATCAAATTAGGAATACATCAGTTTACAGATATTATTCCTGAAATCTACTTTCGAGATGATTCTGAAAGCATTATGATTGTCTTTGAAAAAGTAATTCCTGATAAAGAAACCATTTCAAACATCAAGTCTGCTCTTAAAATATTCGGTAATGAAGTCTTACTAAATGATCTTTCAGAAAACAAATTTATTTCACTTTTAATTGTGAGAAATTAACACCCCTTATCTTGTTCACTTACGATTAGCCTCCATTGGAGGCTAATTTTGTTAATCTAACCTCATATCAATTTCTTTTAAAATTTCATCTTTTAATTCTTCATTTTTTATATTTTCTAATATTTTATTGAATCTAGCTCTAACCATCAATTTCATAGCCTCTTTAAGTTCAAATCCTCTACTCATAATATAGAATAATTCTTTTTCTCCAATTTTTCCAGCTGAACTTGAATGGTTACCTTCAACTTCTTCTTCAGAGCAAAGTAACATTGGCAAAGCTATTGATTTTGCTGTATCAGATAATAACATACAAGCTTCATTTTCATTTCCAGTAGCTTTTTTGCAACCTTTTTTAAAATCAATTGTTCCTTTAAAATGTTTTTTAGCTATATCTTTTAATGCTCCTTGAACTTCTATATCTATATTTGATTTTTTTCCTCTTAATTCACCAATATAGTTCAAATCAAATAATTGATTTTCTTTTCCTAAATAAATTGTATTTAGCTGATTATCACAATTATCACCTTTTAAATTAGAATAATAATTTGTAATACTATTTTTTCCTCCAAAATCAATTATTGTATAATTAATTTTAGCATTTTCTTCAAAATCATTTTCGATTGCTAGAAAATTATTTGATTTTGTGTTCATTAAATTAATTAATACTATATTTAATTCTGAATCTTTTTCTGCTTTTGCTTTTATTATTCCATTGTGATAATTTTCACTTTCTTGATTTGAAGTATATTTTATTACTACTGTTGATTTTGTATTTTCAGTTGCAGTAATTTCTATATCGTCTACTAATACAGAATTTTCATCATCAAATTTAAAATCTATTTCTGCTTCTGCTTTTTCTAGATTCTCTGTTTTTGATTTTTCATTTTGAGTACCTTTTATGTTTAGCTTTATTTTTTGATTTGCTTGTGCTTTTACTTGAACTGCAAGTTCTTCACTTAAACCGTAAGCTAAATTTATATCTATATTATCTGCATTTTGTTCTATATCTATTTTAGATGTATCACCTGTTATTGTTACATTTTCGAATTCTGGTATAACTTCTGGAATTTCAATATTTTCTAGTTTTATATTGTTTATTCTAAAATTTTTAGCAGTTCTAACTGGTGTTTCATTTAATTTTAAATTTTCCATATTATCCTATTGCTCCTTCTAACTCTAAGTTAATAAGATTATTCATTTCAACAGCGTATTCTACTGGCAATTCTTTAGCTATTGGATGTGCAAAACCTCTTACTATCATTGCTTTTGCATCTTCTTCTGATAATCCTCTACTCATTAAATAGAATATTGTTTTATCACTTATTTTACCAATTTTGGCTTCGTGTGAGAATTCTACTTCATCTGTTCTTATGTCATTTGTTGGTATTGTGTCTGATATTGATATATCATCTAACATAAGTGATTCACATGATACTGATGATTTTGAATTTTTTGCATTTTCATTTATTCTTACTAAACTTCTATATGTGCATTTACCACCATTTTTTGAGATTGATTTTGCATTTACTACACTTGATGTGTTTGGTGCATTATGAATTACTTTAAATCCATTATCTAGATTTTGTCCGCCACCTGCAAATGATATTCCTGTAAATTCTGTTTTTGCTCCCTCGCCATTTAATATACTCATTGGATAAAGCATTGATATTTTTGAGCCAAATGAACCTGATACCCAATCCATTTTTGCATTTTTTCCTACTATCGCTTTTTTAGTATTTAAATTTAACATATTTTTTGACCAGTTTTCTATTGTTGAATATCTTAAATAAGCATTATCTGCTACATATAATTCTACGCATCCAGCGTGTAAATTAACTTTATTATATTTTGGTGCTGAACATCCTTCTATAAAATGCAAACTTGCACCTTCTTCTACAATTATTAATGTGTGTTCAAATTGGCCAGATTCTGGTGAATTTAATCTGAAATATGATTGTAATGGTATATCTACTTTTACACCTTTAGGTACATATACAAATGAACCTCCTGACCAAACTGCTCCGTGTAATGCAACAAATTTGTGGTCATTTACTGGTACACATTTCATAAAATGTGATTTTACTAATTCTGGATATTCTCTTACAGCTGTTTCCATATCTGTATAAATTACACCTTGTTTGATTAATTCTTCTTTCATACTATGATAAACAACTTCTGAATCATATTGTGCCCCAACACCTGCAAGTGATGTTTTTTCTGCTTCTGGTATTCCTAATTTATCAAATGTGTTTTTTATATCTTCTGGAACATCATCCCAAGAACTATTTAATTTTGATTTTGGTTTTACATATGTTGCAATTTCATCCATATTTAATTCTGATAAATCTGGTCCCCATGTTGGCATTTCTAAGTTATTATATACTTCTAATGCTTTTAGTCTGAATTCTCTCATCCAGTCTGGGTCGTTTTTTTGTTTTGATATTTCTTCTATTATTTCTCTTGTTAGACCTTTTTTTATTTTGAAGTCGTATTCATCTTTGTTTTTTATATCATAGATATTTCTATTTATTTCTTCTAATTTTGTTTTACTCATTTTGAATAATTCCTTTCATGTCAAATGGGACGGGGATTTTTGACAATTCTGTTTATCTTGCTGTCAAAAAAGTCCGTCCCTCTTGACCTCTTGACAACTTATTTATATTGTGCATATCCATTTTCTTCAATTTCACTTGCTAATTCTTGTGTTCCAGTTTTTACAATTTTTCCATTAACCAAAACATGAACATAATCAACTTTTAAGCTGTGTAAAATTTTTGTATTGTGAGTAATAATTAAAACTGCATTATTTTCATTTTTAAACATTTCAATACCTTTTGATACAGTTTTTATTGCATCAACATCTAATCCAGAGTCTGTTTCATCTAGTATTGCAAGTTTTGGATTTAATACAAGCATTTGAAGAATTTCGTTTTTCTTTTTTTCTCCACCTGAAAATCCTACATTTAAGCTTCTTTCCATATTTTTAGAATTCATATTTAATTCTTCCATGTATTTTTTTAGTTCATCTTTAAATTGAAATATTTTTACAGGTTGTCCAGTTATTTTATTTTTTGCATATTTTAAGAAGTTTGTTACTGAAACTCCAGGTATTTCTTCTGGTAATTGGAAAGACATAAATATTCCTTTTCTTGCTATTTCATCTGTTCTTGTTTTTGTTATATCTTCACCATCAAAAGTAATTGTTCCTTCTGTTTTTGTGTATTCTGGATTATTTAATATTGCATTTGCTGTTGTTGTTTTTCCAGAACCATTTGGTCCCATTATTACATGAATTTCTCCTTTTTTTATATTTAAATCTATTCCTTTTAATATTTCTTTTTCTCCTGCATTTACATGTAAATCTTTTATTTCTAATAAATTGTTGTCCATAATTTTAATTCCTTTCCTTTTTTGCTGTTCTTCTTGCACAGCATCTACATTTTTCTTTATTTATATCATAATCACAATCTAAATTGCTTAATCCTAATACTTTATGTACATATTTTGCTAGTTTATTTATTGTTTTATCCGTTATCGCTAATTTTATTCTTTCTGCTTCTTTTTTGGCATCATCTTCTTCAAGGTTTAAAACATCTTTTAGAAATACGTAAACTATGTCATAGGCTTCTAAAATTTTCTTTGCTAAATTTTCTCCTGAGTCTGTTAATTCTATTGTCCCATATGATTCATAATTTAATAAGCCTTCATCTTTTAAGTTGTATATTGCTTTATTTACACTTGGCTTTGTACAATTCATTTTTTGTGCTATGTCTGTTACACGCACATTACCATTTTGCTGTTTTAATATGTACATTGTTTTCAGATATTCTTCAGATGATTTTGATATCATGTTTTTTCTCCTTTTACATTTTTGTTAACTACGGTTAACATTATACTATCTTGCAGATTGTTTGTCAAGGCTAACATTAAAAAACGACATAATTTTTGCTAATATATAACAAAAATTATGCCATTTTCTATTTACCCTAAAGCTACATCTAAAATCATCATAATAACAAAACCAATTGCAACTCCAATAGTTCCAATATTTGAATGTTCTCCTGCTTGTGATTCTGGGATTAATTCTTCAACTACCACATAAATCATTGCACCTGCTGCAAATGATAATAAATATGGTAAAATTGGAACAACTGCATTTGTAAGCAATATTGTAACAATCGCTCCTATTGGTTCTACTATTCCTGATAAAGTTCCATACAAGAAAGCCTTTGGTTTTGATGTACCTTTACTTTTTAGTGGCATTGAAATAATTGCACCTTCTGGAAAGTTTTGAATTGCAATTCCTACCGCTAAAGCAAAAGCTCCTGCCATAGTAATTCCTGTATTTCCAATTAAAGCTCCTGCAAAAGTTACTCCTACTGCCATTCCTTCTGGTATATTGTGAAGTGTTACTGCTAAAACTAACATTGTAGTTTTCTTTAATTTGGATTTTATTCCTTCTGGTTTATCGCTTTCTAAGTGCATATGTGGAATTAAACTATCTAATAGTAATAAAAATACTATTCCAAATAAAAATCCTATTGTGGCCGGAATCCATGCAACTTTTCCTTGTGACTCTGCCATATCTATTGCTGGAATTAATAAAGACCATATTGATGCTGCTATCATTACTCCTGACGCAAATCCTAATAAGATTTTTTCTACTTTTTGACTCATCTTATTTTTCATTAAAAATACCATTGCTGAGCCTAAGGTCGTTCCTAAAAATGGTATTAATAGACCTGTTACTAAATTCATTTTCATACCCCCTTTTTTATTTTATATTATCATATTGATTTATAAATTTCTATATTTTGAATATTTTTTTATTTTTTTGTTATACTAATTTTGAATTTAAAATTAAATTCATTCTTATTTTTGGAGGTTTTTATCATGAATGGAAATCAAAAAATTTGTTGCAGTGTTAAAAGCTGTAAATACAATAATTTAGAAAACCGTTGTGAATTAGCTCAAATCCAAGTTTCACCAACAAAAGATTGTAATACAAAAAATGCTGATGAATCAATGTGTTCTAGTTATGAATATCAAAAATAAAAAAAGTTGTTAATTGGGATTTTCCCTTTTAACAACTTTTTTATTTTATTCAACTTCATCATTGCAATCTTCAAATTGTGAATTATATAGTTTAGCATAAAATCCATCTTTTGCTAATAATTCTTCATGATTTCCTTGTTCAACAATATCTCCGTGATCCATAACTAAAATTAAGTCTGCATTTTTTATTGTAGATAATCTATGTGCAATAATAAAACTTGTTCTACCTTTCATTAAATTGTCCATAGCTGATTGAATTTGTTGCTCTGTTCTTGTATCTATTGAACTTGTAGCTTCATCAAGTATTAATATTTTTGGATTTGCAAGTATAACTCTTGCTATTGTTAGTAATTGTTTTTGACCGGATGATATATTTGTTGATTCTTCATTTATTTTTGCATCATAACCTTTTGATAAAGTTTTTATATAGTGATGAACATGGGCTGCTTTGGCTGCTTCTATTACCTCTGAGTCTGTTGCATCTGGTTTACTATATTTAATATTTTCTTTTATTGTTCCTCCAAATAGCCATGTGTCTTGAAGTACCATTCCAAACATTTTTCTAAGTTCACCACGTTTGAATTCTTTTATATTGTGTCCATCTAAAAGAATTGCTCCACTATTTACATCATAAAATCTCATCAATAATTTTACCATTGTTGTTTTTCCAGCTCCTGTTGGACCAACAATTGCTATTTTTTGACCATCTTTTACATCTGCATTAAAGTCATTTATTATTGTTTTTTCTTGGTCATATCCAAAATGAACATGCTCGAATTTGATATTTCCTTTTAATCCATCTGTTGATAATGGTTTTTTTACATCTTCAACTTCTTCTTTTTCTTCTAAGAATTCAAAAATTCTTTCAGCAGCTGCAAGCATTGATTGTATTGTACTTGATATTTGTGCAACTTGCCCTATTGGTTGTGTGAATTGTTTATTGTATTGTATAAAACTTTGTATATTACCAACTGTTATTCTTCCTTTTACTGCAAAATAACCACCTAAAATTGCTACAGCAACATAACCAACATTTCCAACAAAGTTCATTAATGGATACATTAATCCTGATAGGAATTGTGAACGCCAACCTGATTTGTAAAGTTCTTGGTTGTCTTTTTCAAATTCTTTTATTGCTTCATTTTCTCTTCCAAATACTTTTACTATATTGTGTCCGCCATATACTTCTTCAACTTGACCATTTACGTGTCCTAAGTATTCTTGTTGCTTTACAAAGTATTTTTGTGATTTACCAATTACTTTTTTTAGTATTACTGCTGATATTGGTAATATTAATAAACTTACAAGTGTCATTTCCCAGCTTATTGAAAGCATCATGACTAAAATCCCTATTATTGTAAATATTGATGTTATTATTTGTGTAATACTTTGGTTTAGTCCTGTACTTAATGTATCAACATCATTTGAAATTATAGATAGAACCTCTCCATTTGTTCTTTTGTCAAAATATTTCATTGGTAATTTGTTTATTTTTTCTGTTAGCTCATTACGTATTTTATATGTTGTTTTCTGAGCTACACCTGCCATAATATAGCTTTGTATCATTGAAAATAATGCACTTACTGCATATAAGCCTAATGCAAATAAAATTATTTTTCCAATTTTGGCAAAGTCAATTCCACCTGTTCCGTTAATTTTGTTCATTAATCCTGTGTATATTTCAGTTGTTGCATTTCCTAATATTTTTGGACCAACAATACTAAAAATTGTACTTCCTATTGCAAATATCATTACAATTATTATGGCTATTTTATATTCTGAAAGTCTATTAGCTAATTTTTTTGTTGTTCCTTTTACATCTTTTGCTTTTTCTGCTGGGCCATGTCCTCCGTGTGGACCTCCACCCATTGGTCCTCTCATTCTTGGAGGTTTATTTGTTGTTTGCTCTGTATTACTCATGTTTGTTACCTCCTTCTATTTCTTGATTTTTTTGTAAATTAAGTTCTTCTTCTGAAAGTTGTGATAATGCAATTTGTTTATATGTTTCATTGTTTTTAATTAATTCTTCGTGTGTTCCTTTTCCAACGATTTTTCCATCTTCTAATACTATGATTTGGTCAGCATTTAAGATTGTATTAATTCTTTGTGCTACAATAATTACAGTCTTGTCTTTTGTCTTTTTAGCAAGTTCAGCTCTTAATGTGCTATCTGTTTTAAAATCTAATGCTGAAAAACTATCATCAAATACTAAAATTTCTGGGTCTATTGCTATCGCTCTAGCTATTGATAATCTTTGTTTTTGTCCGCCAGATACATTACTTCCACCTTGTGCTATTGGTTCTTTATATTTTTCTGGTTTTGAATCTATAAACTCTGTAGCTTGTGCAATTTGTGCAGCTTCTATCATTTGTTCATCAGACATATTTGGATTACCATATTTTATATTTGATTCTATTGTTCCTGAGAATAATATTCCTTTTTGTGGTACAAATCCAACTATTTTTCTTAAATCTTTATTTGATATTTCTTTTATATCTACACCATCTATTAAAAGATTTCCTGAAGTTATATCATAAAATCTTGGTATTAAGTTTACTATTGTTGATTTTCCACTTCCTGTGCTTCCTATTATAGCTGTTGTTTCTCCTGGTTTTGCTGTAAATGTTATATCACTTAGAACTTCCTCATCACTATCTGGGTATCTAAATGATACGTTTTTAAATTCTACTAATCCTTTTTTGCTTGCATCTAATTTTTTAGGTTCTTTGCTTTCTTGTATTGCTTCTTCTGTTTCTAATATTTCATTTATACGGTTTGCTGATACTGAAGCTCTTGGTAACATGATTGATACCATTGAAATCATTAAGAAACTCATTACTATTTGCATTGTATATTGAATAAATGCCATCATATTTCCAACTTGCATTGTTCCATTATCAATTCCATGCGCACCAACCCAAACAATTAATAGTGAAATTGCATTCATTATTAGCATTAAAGTTGGCATCATAAAGCTCATAGCTCTGTTTACAAAAAGATTGGTTTTTGTTAAATCTACATTTGCTTTATCAAATCTTTTTTCTTCTTTTTTCTCTGTGTTAAATGCTCTTATTACAGGTAACCCTGTTAGTATTTCTCTTGCGACTAAGTTTAGTTTATCTATTAATTCTTGTAATTTTTTAAATCTTGGCATTGCAATAATAAATAATGTTGCTACTACAAAAAAAATTGCTAATATTGCTACACCTATAATCCAAGCCATTGAATTATCACTTTGACTTAATACTCTTAAAAATCCTCCAATACCTATTATTGGTGCATATACTAATACTCTAAATAATATTGCTATTAATCCTTGAATTTGTTGAATATCGTTTGTTGAACGTGTTATTAATGATGCTGTACTATATTCTGAAAATTCTTTATTTGAGAATTTTAATACTTTTTTGAATATTTTTTCTCTTAATGTTTTTGCTAATTTTGCTGCAACTCTTGCTGATAAACACATAATTGATATTGCTGAAGCCATTATGATAAATGATATTCCAAGCATTTTTAATCCTGAAATAATTATATATTTGTTTTGTAAATTATCTGTGTCTATTCCTATTGCTTTATATTCTTTTTTTACTTGTTGTATTGCTGCTTGTTCTAATATGCTATTTTGCATATTGTCTAATTTTTCGTTTACTGTTTCTAGCATTTTATCTATTTGTTCTTTTGGCATTTGTTTTATAATATCAATTAATTCCATATTTTGCATTGCTATTTTTTGTTGTTCTGGGATATTTGCTGGCATACTTGATAACATTTGCTCTTTCATTGAATTTGCTGTTTCTTCATTTTCTAATGAACTTAACATCATTAAAGGTTTTGTCATCATATTATTTAATCGTGTTTGTTCTTCATTATCTAATTTTTTAACCTCATATAAAGTTTCATTTTCTAGTGCTGGGTATTTTTTTACTAATTTTTCATATTCTTTTTCATCCAAATTTTCTTTTGATATTTCTTTATAGTCATTTAAAATCTGTTCATCATCTTCTGTAAATATTAGTAAATTGTCCATTTCAGACTTTCTAATTACTTCTGGTGCTGGATTTTCAATTCCACCACTTTGTATTCCTATATTTACTATTTTTGATGTATAATCTGGTAATGTTAGGTCACCAGCTGCTTGAACTATTAATAATAATACTATTGCTATTACTGATAGCCATGACTCCTTTAAATTTTTTAATACTTTTAGCATTTTTTCCTCCTTATTTTATACATTTATTTTAACTTTTTTATTGTTTTAATATTCCATATTTTAGATATTCTATTTGTTTTAAATATTCCTCTCTTGCCTTTTCTTTTGAGTCATATTTAAATCTCATAACTATTGCTTTTGCAGTTATTGTAAATAGAATTTTTTCAACAGTTTCTAAATCTTCATTTGAATTTATTCTTAATTTACTTGTATCTATGTATTCATAAAAATCTTTAATTTTTTTAGGTTTTTCCTCTATGAATTTTTTGAAAATTTTGCTATCTTCACTTGTTTTTAAATTTTCAAATATTTTTTTATATAATTTAATATCTTCTTCTTTAGCAAAATTATTTTCCATGCAGTCATACATAGATATAAATATTTTAAAAATGTCTCCGTTTGCTTCTATTATATTATTTTTTATTTCTTTATTCATTTGCTTAAAATGTTTATTTAATATAAAACCGAAGTAAATCTTCTTTACTTTCAAAATATTGATAAAAACTACCACGTGCAATTTCTGCATTTTCTACAATATTTTTTATTGACACTTCTTCTATTGGAACTCTTTCAAATTCTTTTTGAGCAGCTTTTATTATTTTTTCTTTTTTCTCGTTTGGAAGTTTTAAAAATGTTTCTTTTGGCATATTAATCACCACCTTTGAATTTAATAAATCAATAATGACACCGTGTCATATATTATATGTGACACGGTGTCATTTGTCAATAATTTAAATGTGAATTTTTTGTGAACTTTTATAAAATCTCTTTTAATTGCTCTAATTTATTAATTATTCGATAACTATTTTTTCCTTCATAATTAGGTATTTCATTAGGATTATAATAAACTGCTCTTAGTCCAGCATTTATTGCTCCATTTATATCTCTTTCTAGGCTATCACCTATCATTATACATTCTTCTGGTTTATTATCTGCAATAGCATTTACAAATGCTTCTTTAAATGGTTTTCTATTTGTTTTTTCTGCAGAATATACCTGTGAAAAATATTTATTTATATCTAATATTTCTAACCTATTTATTTGTTCTTTTGCAAACCAATCTGTTAAAATAACCATTTCATATTTATTCTTTAAATACACTAATGTATCTTTTACACTATCTTCAATCTTTTCTGGTACACAATTTCCCCATCTTTCAAGAACTTTGTCCATAAATTCAATTGGGTATTGTTTTTTCATATGATTGTTTATATAGTTTAACATTAATTTTTTATCAAATCTATAATTGACTTTTTCGTATTCAGAAAATGCTTTTCTTATTTCTTTATATTCTTGTTCTGTATATTGTATATTTAATTCATCTAATGTTTTTTCTATTTCTTTATCATATTCACTTTCCCATGGAATTAGTGTATTGTCTATGTCAAATATTACTCTTTTTATCATGTTTTCTCCTGTTTTATATAATTACATTTTTCTAAATACACCACATACTTTACCTAAAATTTCACAAGTTGGAACTATTATTGGGTCCATTGTGCTATTTTCTGGTTGTAATCTTATATGGTCTGTTTCTTTGTAGAATGTTTTTACTGTAGCTTCATCTTCTATTAATGCTACTACTATTTCTCCATTGTTTGCATTACTTTGTTTTCTAACTAATATATAATCCCCATCCAAAATTCCTGCTTCAATCATACTTTCTCCTCTAACTGTAAGCATAAAGCAATCTGAATTTCCTACAAAGTCTATTGGAATTGGGAATGTATCTGTTACATTTTCTACTGCTAATATTGGCATACCTGCAGTTATTTTTCCAACTACTGGAACTTCTACTAATTCTTTTTGTGTATAAAAATCTTTTGTTGATGTTTTTTTAGCTTCTCCTGTTGTTCCTTTTAATAATCGTAAAGTTCTTCCTTTTTTGTCTTGCTTTTTGATATAACCTTTTTCTTCTAATTTAGCTAAATATCCATGTACTGTGGCTGTAGAACTTAAACCTACAGCTTTTCCTATTTCTCTTACTGATGGTGGGTAACCAACTGTCATTATTTGTTTTTCGATAAATTTTAATATTGATTTTTCTCTATTACTTAATTCTGGTTTTTTTCTTGGCATTTTTATCACTCCATTTCGATTTTTTAACATCATATCATACAAACAAAAAAATGTCAAACATAAATTTGGTTTTTTTAAAATTTATGTTTGACTTTTGTTTTTAATCTCCTGCAGTATATTTCATTGCCCAGTAACCTGTTAGTTGTTTTCCATCAAATGTAAATGCTTCTGGTATTTTGTAACCGGTATCTGTTTCTGTTGATATTCCTTCTATAAATCTTGTTTCTGTTCTTCCTACTGCTGGTTGTGCAGATTGACTACTTGTTATCATAAATTCATATCTTGGTATCCATGTAAAATATGTTGTTTTTCCATTTGCTTGTACGACTATATTTGCCCATTTACTTTGACTGTAATCATACCAATTACTTGGCATATTACTTCCATCATTTTTTATTTTGTCTCCTATTGTTTCATTTCCAGCTTCATCATATAAAACATAATATGTGCAATCCGCATTAAAGCCTGTTAGTTCTGGTTTATTTGCATCTATTGTACTTATTTGTTTTACTATTGAACCAATATATTCATCTGTTGTGCTATTTCTTATTTCTACTTGTATTGTATATTTTGTTTTTGGGCTTAATCCTGTATATTCAAATGTATCTGTTGAATTTGTCTTTTCTCCTTTATATTCTCCATTTAAGTAATATTTATATACTTGACCATCTGCTTTGGCTGTTCCTGTTATTTCTTTTGTTTTTATGCTTGTATTTGTTGCAATTACTTCTGTATCAAATTTTGGTGTTCCAGCATCTCCTGCTGTGTACTTCATTGCCCAATAGCCTGTTAGTTGCTGTCCATCAAATGTAAATGCTTCTGGTAGTTGATAACCTGATTCTGCTTCTGCTGTTCCTGTTAAAAATTTTACTGTACTTCTTTGATTTGTTTGGTCTAATATAAATTCATATCTTGGAATCCACGTATAATATGTTTCTAATCCATTGTTTCTTGTTACAATATTTGCCCATCTACTTTCTCCATATTCATACCAATATTGTGGCATTTGTTGATTAATTGGTACTGTACTATGTTCATTGTCATTTTCATCATATGTTACATAGAAGGTTGTATCTGGATTAAATCCACTCAAATCCGGTTTATTTACAATTGCTGGTGAATATACTTTTGTCATGCTTCCAACTTCTTCTCCTCTAGCATTTAATCCTGTTATATTTACAGTGTTGTCTCCAGATTTCAAATTATCTATTTTTATTGTTTGAGAATTTATATTTGTTATATCTTCAGCTTTTTCAATTGTTTGTACTATTTTACCATTTAATGCTACTGTATATTTTGTTATTGGATTTGTATTTGTTATTGTTGTATTTAATGTGATATTTTTTAAGTTTATTACTCCTTTTGATACTGACATATCATAATTTAGTGTTGATGGTGTTGTTATATCTCCCGCTGTATATTTCATTGCCCAATAACCAGGTAATGTTTGTCCATCAAATGTAAAGGCTTCTGGAATTTGATATCCATCTGTTTGTAATTGTTCCCAAGTTGTTATGTTTCCATTTTCATCTTTGTAGTTATTATCTGTGTCTATAAATTTTACATCACTTCTTTGTGTACTGTTGTTCAACTTAAAACAATATCTTGGAATCCATGTATAATAAACTTCTGCTCCATTATTTTCGACTAATATATTTGCCCATTGACTATTTTTATAATCATACCAATTCTCACTTGGATTATCTGTAATCCAATTTCCTGGTGTTAAATTATTTTCATTATTCACTTCTAAGTACCTTGTTTTTTCGCTTACAAATCCTTTATTTAATACTGGCGTACATAGATAAATTCCTTTTACTAATTCATATTTTCCATTTTTTACTACAATTCCAGTTGGTTCTATATATTCTAAAACTTTTATTCCAATATCTTTACACCATTTTACTTGTTTTTCATTATTTTGAGTATTTTTATTTGATACATAACACAATTCGCCTTTATATACAACTAGAGATTCTTCATCACTTGCTTTTATGTTTGTTATTATATCTTCTAAATTTATTGTTACATCATCTTTGGTTATGTCTGTTACTATTTCTTGGTCTATTGCACTTTTTAGGATTTCTCCAGCATTTATATTTGTCGTGTCTGTATTTAATGTTTCTGTTATTTTCCACGATACATATAGGTTTGTTTTTTCTCTATATTCTGCCATTTTGGTTTTGAATGCTGATTCGCTTGCTCTGCCAAATAGACCATTTTGTGTTACTGCTGATATTGTTATTCCTGCTAGTATTAGAAGAATTACTATTGTTATTACTAGTGCTATTAGTGTTATGCCTGTTGGTTTTCGTTTCATTTAATTTTCTCCTTTACGTTCTTTCATTATATAACTCTCTCCCTACAAAGCTTAATTGACAAAACCACTTCTAGAGTCCAACACCACACACAGCTACACCACGACACAAACTATTGTATTCTCCTGTGTAGTCATTTGCGAAACTAAACAATCCTCCTTCTCCACGTTTGAAGTATGGGTGATCACTAGCAAGCCAATAATAGTTTGATGCTGAGTGCCATCTAGTACATCCAAATGCATCTCCCACTCTTGCTGATGAAGAGCTTCCAGTATACTTATCATAATATTTAGCATTAACTCCTGAGAAAATCTTTCCGCTTAATCCTCCTGCATTAAACTCCCAGTTATTTCCTGTAAAATATACTCCTGTTTTATTTCCTGTAGTCGTTTTTATTGAACTATTTTGTAATGTTTTTGAATTCCCATAACCAGATGCTGAAAGAATAGCAATTGCTCCATATTCAGTAGCTCTCATCATATGAACATCAATATTATTACTTTCTTTTGATGTTAAATCAGAATTTAAGCTTTCACTTAATCCCATTGCACCATTTGCTTCTTCCATTTTTCTAATATTATTCATCCAGTTTGTTGGAGTAGCTGTTTTTTTTACATGAGTATTTGGATTTGCTTGTAAAGCCGCCTTTACTCCTCCCATTGGTAATATTGTTATACTTAATGCTAAAAATAATATCATTAAATACTTTTTCCTTGTTTTTTTCATAATTTTCCTCCTTGATTTTATATATTTTTTAAATTTAATAACATTTTTGTACGCCAAAAAGATAGCAATATTATACACATTTAAAATATATAATATTCCCATCTTTTTACTATCTATTCAATTTTCTTTTTTATTTTTAGTAGACTATAGCTCTCTCTCTCTCTCTCTCTCTCTCTCTCTCTCTCTCTCTCTACAGTATCAAGAGTTATAGCTATTTCAATATTTTTCATATGTTTTTTCTCCTATTATTTGAACCTTTTTCCTTTTGAATGTTTTTTCTTTTTCTTTTCTTCTATCTCTTCATCATATTCTTCTTGTTCATCTTGATTTTCTTCATTGATATTTTCTTCTGATTCATCATTATTATATAATTCACTATAATAGTATTCTTGACCATTATTTGAATTTCTTTTTTTATTCACAATTACTATAATAATAACAACTATTATTAAAGCTAGAATTCCAATTCCCAAAATAATCATTTGTTTGGTTTTATTATCAATATTGTTGACTGTTGCTTCTGTTATATTTGTTTCTTCTTTGATTTTATTTACTGTTATTTGGTATGTAGCAGTTTTATCTGTATCTTTTTCTTTGACTATTACAGTAATTATATTTTCACCATCTTTTAAATCTTCATTTCCTGTTACTTCTATTTCTGCATTTTCTTCTGTTGCTATTGTTGTTAATTCCAAACTTGTTTTATCTTCTTTTAGTTCAGCACTATATTCATATACATCTGTTTTAAATTCTGGTGTTAATTCTAATCCATCTATTTTTAAATCTTTTAATCCAAATGTTTCTTCTTCCTCTGTTGATGTTTCTTCTGGTTGTTCTTCTGTATTTTCTTCCTTATTATCTGTTGTTTCTGCTGATTTTCTTTCAATGTTAATTGTATATGTTTTTGTAGTTGTTCCATCTTCTGCTGTTACTACTACGTTTATTGCATTTGTTCCTTCTTTTAATTGTTTTACACCTGTTCCTGTTATTTTTTGTCCACTTTGACCTTTGCTTGCATATATTTCTACTGATTCTGCTTCATTTGGTACTGTTACTGAGTATGAAGTTTTTGATGCTCTAAATCCAGTAAAATCATATTGTCCTTTTATTCCTAGGTTTGCTAATGTTGCAACATTAGATTTTGTTTGTTGTTGTGTTGTCGAACTAGCATTGGAATTAGAGCCTGAATTTGAATTATTGCTTTGGTTTGAATTATTTGTACTTGCTTTAGAAACATTTATACTTTTTTGGGCCGCAACATTTACATATTGTCCATTCAATACAGCTGAAGAATCTGAAGTTATTTCTATATTTATTTTTCCTTCTCTATCACATTTAAATTTAGCTGAATTAGAATAATTACTAGCATTACCAGCTAAATCGCCTCCTACAACCTTAATTTTTCCTGATACCACTCCACTAATATTTGCTGTAACTGAAGAGGTATGAACATTTGGCACACTTATCGTTATTGTTACTTCATCTCCAACCTTTGGTTCGCTTGGAGATACTGTTATATTAGTTGCTTTAACATTATTGCATATCAATAATAATACTACAAAAAATATTGCACTTATAAAAATTCTTATTTTTTTCACTTTTTTCACCTACTCTTTTAATATTATTTGAATCAATAAATACATGTCCATTGAATCAATTTTTCCATCACTATTTAAATCAATTGTTTTCTTTTGACTTTCATCTAAAGTTATATTGCCTAAAATATATTGTATAACATTATACATATCCATTGAATCAATTTTTCCATCTTTATTTACATCACCTTTTAGAATTTGATTGTTTTCATTGCTATTATTGTTATTACTATTATTTCCGCTGTCTTCACTTATAGGAACTAAATACAATTTATACTCACTTTCGCTCTCATAAGTTTCTCTAGCTACATATCCTGTTGTTCCATCAACTTTCTTTATTTTGTCCCAATAAGTTCCATTAACTTTAGTTGTTGCTTTTTCCAATCTAGTTACAATTTCATCTTTATATAGCCATCCAACTGTATTATTGCCATTCACAGCATTTCTTAATCTTATTGTACTATTAACATTTACTCTTACTAAATCTGTTGTTACATTACTTGTTCCACTTGTAGAAGGTCTTACACAATCTGCTTTTGGCATATTCTCATATACTGGTATTATGAATGTATGTGCTGATGACATTGAATTTGTATTTTTATATGTATTTTTTAATGTTAATCCTTCATTTTCTGCTGCCATTAGGTTTTGCATATATTGATTTGAATATAGTCCATTTGTTGCTTCTACATCAAATTTTTGTAAATAAAGGTTATTTTGTCCTTTATGTATGTATTGATTTGCTATAAAATCAATTCCACCACTTATTGATTTTTCTAAGCTTGTCCATCCATATTTTTGTGCTGTTGCTAATCCATTTAATAATATTGCTTCTGTTGAGTTTCCAGAAGCCCCTCTGTTAAATGCATTGTAATAGCCAACATACTGACCATTATAACCTTTTCCTGATGTTAAAACTGTTCCTGTTTTTCCTTGTTCTTGTATTAGTCTTGCAACTATATAGCAAGCATTTACATTGTTACTGTTCGAAGTATCTATTATTGCTTGTTCATAACCGGCTAAGAATGTTCCTGTTGTCATGTTTTTTATTGTGTTTATATCTGTTTCTGTTTTTGTTAATTCTTCAAATTGGAATATATCAGATTCGTTTATTGAATTTCTAGGATCCATCATATATTTTATTGCTTCTTCTGATGCACATCTCCAATTTCCATTGTCATATATTCTTTCTTTGCAAATTGAACAAATCCATGCTCCTTGATAATTTGCTGATTTGTATATTAGGTTTTTAGGAGATTTTCCGTGTCCTGTATATTCATTTGCTATTACTTCATTAAAATCTAACCCTGTATAAAGTATTTTAAATTTCCAATTTGGGTATTTTTTTTGTAAAGCTTGTATTTTTTCTTTTACTCCTGGATATTTTGAACTATCTATTGAATTAATATCTGTACTTGTACTTTGTGTTACTGCTAGTGATTTATTTTGAATTAATATTGATGATAATATGTATGTTATCATTGTTAAGATTATTATACTTGCTAACATCTTTTTTAGCATTTTCATCTTTATTGTTTCCTCCAATTCTTTCGTTTTTTTATATATTTTTCCTTTTTTGATATTTTTTTACTTTTTCCGTTTTATTATATCATTGCATATTTTTTTAGTCAATAAATTTGAAAAATTGTAATATAAATGTAATGTAAAAACTTTTTATTTTTTTCATCCTACCAAGTAATATAGAACTCAAAAGACCCTTACATTAAGTAAGAGTCTTTTGAGTGGTTAATCAACCACCTTAACGATGTAAATATTATTCTCTGTTTTTACCTTAAAGATATCATTTCCTAGATGTTCCACATTCTTTACAATGCTTGTAGTCCAGCCTTTCAGTTTAAGCTTTCCGCCGATAAACTCCAATTTAGAGCAAGCGTATATTTTTCCTAGCTCAGGTTTTCTGCGAGAAACAGCCATATAGATGTTTTCTGAAACTTCGTCAAACCATACTGAATTAAATTCTCCCTTAACTCCTCTAAGAATATATTCTGTATGCCAGTCACTCTCTTTTTTTTGGATAACTTCATATTCTTTTCCTACAATTAAATCAGTAGGATCTGAACATTCATACATCCGCTGTGTTCCACCATTGTAACGAACTTTTTGTACCATAGCTTTTCCTCCTGTTTTTGTTTGATAATGTATAAGTAATAATAATTACTTATATCGTTAATTTGCTACTATTAGGAAATACCTATAGCCCCATTATACATTATTTTACATAAAATTGCAAATTATTTTTTAGAATTTAAAGTTTACTATAAATGCACACAAAATTTTTTTAAAAGGTCTATCAAATTTTATTTGTTAAATAAGCTACCAATATAATTAATTTTACCTTTCTCGTATCTGCTAACATTTCTTGAAAATTTGGGCAGTGTGCCATGTCTTTTACTTATATTCCTTAAATTTTTCTTTATTCATAATTTAAAATTCTCCCTTCATTTTGAATAAAAGGCAACAAAAAATCAACCAGATTTATTTTCTGATTGATTTTTGTCTCTATCTGTTTTATTAGTTCGAACAGATACGTTATTGGTGCGGATGAAGGGACTCGAACCCCCACGCCGTTGGCACTGGTTCCTAAGACCAGCGCGTCTACCAATTCCGCCACATCCGCATTTCTTATGACATTACTTATAATAGCACATTTAAACTTTTATTGTCAATAGTATTTTTAAATTTTTTTAATTTTCAAAGTTTCTAAAGAAAAAAGAGCATTATTGAAATGCTCCTTTTCCGGATTAGTACACTCAATCATTCAACAGTACTAAGTGGCAATCCATTACAAACGACTAATCTATCTACTGGGATTCCAGCAGCCTCATAGCCCTCTTTTTTAGACGCCATTGAGTCTTTAACTGTTGTTGATACTGTTGTGTTCTCCTGTTTTGCTGTAACCTTTTTCATGTCTCTCTAATCCTCACTTTATATTTATTAATCAGCTCTTAGCTGACTTATTACATTATACACCACTTATGTTGTTATGTCAATTTCATTTATAAAACATCTATTTTTTTATATAAAAATCTATTTTACAACAAATATAATTATTCCTCCAACTATTGCAATAATAAATCCTATTATTTTTAGTCCAGAACTTCCCTCATTTTGGTCTCCAAATCCAAAAAATTTCTTTGTTATATTTCTTGCATCATATATTAAAATAACACCTGTTAGAACTAATAAAATCCCTAATATTTTAACAACTATATTAATCATATTTTTCAACATCCTTTACTTTTTACATTTATATATTAATATGTTTTGTCCCAAATGTCAAGGGTTTTAGATTTTTACAATTTTTATTCTAAATGGTTTTTATCAACATATATTTATACTAAATTAATTACCCTTTAGGAGGCTTATATGCGTAAATTTGTTTTAACCTTTATTATATTTATTTTTGTGTTATCTTTTACTACAATATCTCTTTGTTATGACACCTCAAGTTCTTACATTTGGTCTTCTGATTATTCTGCTACCCTAGAAACTTCTTCTTCAATTAATACTTCTATTAATGTTGAAGATAATAACTCTTTAAACCTTGAAAGTGGCTCTGCTATTTTGATTGAGCAATCTACTGGTCAAGTTTTATATTCTCATAACAGTCATGAAAAATTACGTCCCGCTTCTGTAACAAAAATTATGAGCATTCTTTTGATTATGGAACAAATTGATAGTGGAAAGCTTTCATATACAGAGCAAATACCATGCTCTGAAAATGCAAGGTCTATGGGAGGTTCCCAAATATGGCTTGATACAAAAGAAACACTAACAGTTGATGAAATGTTAAAAGCAATTTGTGTAGTTTCTGCAAATGATTGTGTAGTAGCAATGGCTGAACATATTGCAGGCTCTGAAGAAGCTTTTGTTCAAATGATGAATGATAAAGCAAAAGAACTTGGTATGAATGATACGACTTTTAAAAATTGTCATGGGATTGATGAAGATGGCCACGTAACATCTGCATATGATATAGCTTTAATGTCTCGTGAACTTTTAAGTAACCATCCTGATATAACAAAATATACAACAATTTGGATGGATTCTTTAAGAGATGGTAAATCACAATTAGTTAATACCAACAAATTAATTAGAACCTATAAAGGTATTACTGGGCTAAAAACTGGTTCAACTTCCCTAGCTTTATATAATCTATCAGCAAGTGCAACAAGAGATAACCTATCTTTAATAGCTGTTATTATGAAAGCACCATCTACTAAAGTAAGATTTGCTGAAGCATCAAAACTTTTAGACTATGGTTTTAGCAAATTTTCTTTTAAAAACTTTGGAAACAAAAATGATGTAATTCAAAATGTTAATGTAAGTAAAGGTGTTAAAAACACTGTTAATGCAATTCTAGAAGACAACGCTGGTACACTAATAGAAAAAGGAAAAGAAAATCAAATAACACAAAATATAACTATCAATGATAATATACAAGCACCACTAAAAAAAGGAGACAAAATTGGAGAAGTTACCTTTACACTTGATGGGCAAACCTTAGCCACAACTAATCTAGTAGCCGAAAACAACATAGACAAAATAACTCCATTCACTACCTGTAAACAAATCATATACAGCTGGGTAGACCTCTTAAGAAGTTAAAAAAAGCCACAAAAAAATTCCTAAAAATTTCCCCAAATTTTTAGGAATTAATATTAAAGCACTAAAAAACACAAAAAATCCAAAAAGTAGAGAAGCCATCAAAAGAAGTATTTATTGATATTGCAGTGATCCGTGGGTGACCGTTTTAGAAAATGTTCGAACGCCAGTGAGTTACATTTTCTTAAATGGGGCAACGAAAATATCAAAAAATACTTCTTTTGGGGGCGGTCAATTTAAAGACCATTATTTAAAATTTTCTTCATCTCCTCATTTCTCTTAACCTTCTTAGTAGTAGTCTTAACCAATTCCTCCTTACTAAAAATCATATTAGTAATATGCTTATATCTAGGCACAGTCTCATTAACCTCAGTCTTAATCTTATTCCAAATAATATCTTTTAACTCATCATCACTCATACCCTTATATTTTTCTTCTTTAGCAGTTTCTTTATTTAAAACCACCTTAACAGACAAAGTAATATCATTTTTATCTTTTTCATCAGGTAATCCGAAAACCATACACTCCTCAACTAAATCAATTCTGTTTACTAGGGTTTCTACCTCCTCAGGGAAGATTTTCTTTCCATTTTTTAAAACTATCATATTTTTTTGTCTACCTGTTATAAATATAAATCCATCTTTGTCTTGGTAGCCTAAATCTCCCGTATAGAACCATCCATCTTTTAAGACTTTATTTGTTTCTTCTTCATTTTCATAATATCCAAGCATTACATTTGGTCCTTTTACTCTAAGTTCTCCTATTCCCTTTTCATCTTTATTTACGATTTCTATTGTGTCATTTTCCATAGGAACTCCTATTGAACCGTTTCTTGTTTTGAAATCATTTTCTGCACATATTACTGGTGAAGTTTCTGTTAGTCCATAACCTTGAACCATTTTTATTCCTAAATCATTCCATCCTTTTTGAACTTTTGGATCTAGTGGTGCTCCACCTGAAATTACGAATCTTAATTTTCCTCCTAATTGTTCTAATACTTGTTTAAACAATAGTCTTCTTATATCAATTTTTATTTTTAATAATGCATTACTAATTTTTATTGCATTATTTATTAATTTTGTTTTTCCTTGTTTTTCAATTTCTTTTAAAATTTTATTATAAATTGCTTCTACTAATAATGGCACACCAACAAATACAGATACTTCATATTCTTTTAAGTTTTGTGCAATGTATCTTAATCCGTCTGGAAATGATGTTCTTACACCACAAGCTAGCATCAATATTAATGCTGTTGAACCAAATATGTGATGAAATGGTAAAAATGCTAAGTTTGAATCTGTTTCATATATTCCTTCTACTTTTTTCATTGCATATATATTTGATGCAATATTGTTTTGTGAAAGCATTACTGCTTTTGATTTTGATGTTGTTCCAGATGTAAATAGCAAAATGGCCATTTCGTATGAATTTATTTTTGTTTCTACAAATTCTTTATTTCCTTTTTCATAAATTTCTTTTCCTTGTTCTAATAAAGAATTCATATCTAAAAATCCTTCTAATTTTGACATTGAAATATATTCTTTTATGTTTGTGTTGTTATCATCTTTTATTTTTTGTATTTTTTCAATGTATTTTTCATCAAATACTACAGCATCTGCTTTACTTCTTATTAGTGAATTTTCTAGTTCATCAATTTGTAAATCTTTGTCTAATGGGATTGAAACTATTCCTCCTAAAAGGTTTGTTAGATGAGCTAATATCCATTCGTATCTATTACGACCTACAATGGCTATTCTTTTGTTTTTTAGTCCCATGTCGTATAATTTTGTACCATAATAATTTATTTGATTTAAAAGTTCTTTATATGTTATATTGGTATATTCTGCTTTTTTATTAATTTGTTCTTTTTTTATAAAAGCCACATTATTGCTATATTCCTTTGCTGAATTATAAATTATTTCTTTTACATTTTTAAATTCTTTTACTTCTCTTTGTTTTCTCATGAATTTTCTCCTAATATATAAAAATAAGGTAACTGTTTTAGTTGCCTTATTTATAATACACTATTTTATTTAAAATGTCATTACACTAATTGGTCAGTTTTTTTATTCACTATTTCGCATATTAAGTCTGCTGATTTTTCTACACCTAATGTATCACTGTTTATACAGATATCATAATTGTTTGGATTGTTCCATTCTTTTTCTGTATAATGTTTATAATGATTTGCTCTTAATTTGTTTATTCTTGTTATTTCTTTTTCTGCTTTTGCTTTATCTAAACCATAGAATTCTGTTGCTCTTTTTACTTTATTTTCCATATTGCTGTAAATAAACACTTTTGTTACATCTTTTCTATCATTTAATATAAAGTCAGCACATCTTCCAACAATTACACATGATTCTTTTTCTGCTGTATTTTTAATTATTTCTGATTCTTTTAAGAATAGTTCATCTGCATTGTTTAGTCCAAAATAATAACCATTATTTAAATCTGCTAAAGCATCTCTTTTTTGTTCATTATTTTTGATAAATTCTTCTGAAAGTCCTGTTTCTTCTGCTACTTTTTTAACAAATTCTTTATCATATAATTTTATTCCTAGTTTTTCAGCAACTAATTTTCCTATGTATCTTCCTCCTGAACCATACTCTCTAGCTATTGTTATTACTATGTTTCTTCCATTTTGATTTTCTACTTCTGATTTTTCTTCAACAGCTACTGTTTCTTTATTTTCATTATTTCTTAAATGTTTAACTTCTAAGATTAATAATGTTGAAGCTATTAAGAATGCAAGTCCATCAGCAAATGGTCCAGCATATAATATTCCATCTATTCCCCATAGTTTTCCAAATATTACCATTGCTGGTATTAAGAATAGTATTTGTCTTGATAATGATAACACTGCACTTTTTACACTTTTTCCAATTGCTTGGAAGAATATTCCTGATGGAATTTGAATTCCATTACATATTACTAACATTAAATATGTTCTAAATGCTATACAAGCAAATTCCATATAATTTGCATCTCCACTACCAAATATTGATATTAATTTATCTGGTATTGTTTGGAATAAAATAAATGCTATTGTGCTTATAATAACACTTAATCCTAATACTGTTTTTAGAGTTCTCTTTACTCTGTCATATTTTCCAGCTCCATAGTTATAACCAATTATTGGTTGTGCTCCAGCTGCAATTCCTATTATTATACTATTTAATATTTGGCTTATTTTCATTACTATTCCTAATACAGTGATTGGAATTTCTGAACCAAATTTTGATTGTCCACCATATTTTCCTAGTAAATTGTTTTCAAATGCCATAACTACAACTATGCTCATTTGTGTTATAAAACTACTTATTCCAAGCATTGCTACTTTTCTTGCTACACTTGCTTTTATTTTGAAACTTTCTTTATTTAATGTTACTGATTTGAATTTTTTAATATAACATATATTTATTATAAATGTTAATATTTGGCTTATTACAGTTGCAATTGCTGCACCTTCAACTCCCATTTTAAATACAAATATAAAAATTGGGTCTAACATTGTGTTTAAAATTGCTCCTGAAACCATTGATGTCATTGCATATTTTGGATTTCCATCTGCTCTTATTATAGAGTTTAATGTTGTTCCTATCATCATAAATGGTAATCCTATTGCTATTATATAACCATATTTTAAAGCATATTCTCTCAAGTTATCTGTACATCCAAATACCTTTAATAGTTGTGGTAAAAATCCTAATGTTATTGCACACATAATTAAAGCTATAATTACAGACATTGCAATTCCATTTGCTACACCTTTTCCTGCTTCTTCTTTTTTCTTTTCTCCTAATTTTAAGCTTAGATATGCTGATGCTCCATCTCCAAACATTAATGAAAATGCTAAGCATATCATTGTTAATGGGAATACTACGTTTGTTGCCCCATTTCCTAAATAACCAACTCCCCAACCAATGAATATTTGGTCAACTATGTTGTATAGTGAGTTTACTAATAGCGATATTATACATGGTATTGAGAATTTTCTGATTAGTTTTCCGATTTTTTCTTTTCCTAGTATGTTTTCTTCGTTTTCCATTTGTTCCTCCTTTTATTTTTAACAAAAAAATACAACACTTTTTGTGTTGTTCGTTAGTCATTATTCTTTTTGAATAATGTTCGTTTCCAATTATACCATTTGTGTTATTTTTTGTTATTTGTGTTTCACAGTTAGTTATATTATCATATTTTTTGGTTTTTGTCAATTGAAAAAAAGCACTTTTTTTTACGACAAATTTCGCGTCCTCTTATAAAAATTAATATTTTTTATCATAAAAATTCATCTCAAGAATACCCTTAAAGAGGTGAATTATTTTGAGAGAAAAAAGCAAACTTTTTCTAATTAATGGTACAATTCTTACATTAACCGCATTATTTATGAGATTTGTAACATTAATTTTTAATATATATATTTCTAATAAAATAGGTTCTGAAGCAGTCGGCATTTTTAGTTTAGTAATGGCTGTATATTTGTTTTTTATTACAGTTGCAACTTCTGGCTTGAATATTGCAGTCACTTGTATTGTTTCTGAAAAATTTGCATTAGAAAATAAAAAGACAGGCATAAAAGCTGTTAGAACTTGTATATTTTTCAGTTTACTTCTTGGAATTGTTGCAGGTAGTTTAATTATTATTTTTTCTAATTTTATTACCTCAGTTTGCTTACATAACAGGGTTTCAAGTAAACCTTTATTTTATATTGCTATTGGTCTACCTTTTATTGCGATGTCAGCTTGCATTAATGCTTATTTTAATTCTGTACGAAAAGCTTATAAAAATGCGATTTCACAAATTTTTGAATTTATATTAAAACTTATTGCAACTATCATTTTATTACAAATTAATATTAGTAAAGGTGTTGAACTTGTTTGTATTTCTTTAATATTGGCTGATGTTATATCAGAAGTTTGCTCTTTTACTTTAATTTATATTTTATATAAAGTTGATATTAGAAAGAAAAAATTAGATAATGTACGTTCTTTTGGCGAAAGAACAAGTATTATTAAAATAGCTGCTCCTGTGGCACTTACTTCTTATATACGTTCTGGGCTTTCTACTTTGAAACAACTTATAATTCCAACCCAACTTGAAAAATCTGGTTTGTCTTGTTCTGAGTCGCTTTCTAAATATGGTATTATTAATGGTATGGTTATGCCTGTTATAAATTTTCCTATTGTTTTTATGAGTTCTTATAGTATGCTTTTAATCCCTGAGTTTTCAACTTATTTAGCTCAAAAGAACTATAAAGCTATTAATTTCATTAGTAATAAGATATTTAGATTGACCTCTGCTTTTTCTTTTTGTATTTGCAGTATATTTTTATTTTTCTCGAATGAACTTGGCTTAGCTATCTATAATAATTTGGAGTCTGGATTTTATTTTAAAATTTTAGCTCCTTTAATTTTCTTTATGTATATGGACAATATAATTGATAGTATTTTAAAAGGTCTTAATAAACAATTTGGTGTTATGTGTTGTAATATTTTGGATTTAAGTGTAACTATATGTTTTATATATTTTTTACTTCCAATTTATGGCATTAAGGGATATATAATTTCTATATTTATTAGTGAGATTTTAAACTTTTTTGTAAGTCTTTTTCAAATGATAAAATATTCAAAAATAAAATTAAATTTTATAGATTGGCTAATAATTCCTATTGTTTGCAGTATTATTTCATATTTGGTTTTGTGTGTTTCACACTTTAATTTAATTGATTTGAAGCTAAATCTTATTTGTAATATTTTGTTGTTTATTTTAATTTATTTGATGATTTTTATTTTTCTAAATCAATTACGAAAAAGAGATTCAATTATATAAAATAGGAGAAAGCATATTTTTATTTTTGCTTTCTCCTTATTTTATACTTATTCTATTTTAACCAATCTGGATTTGCTAAGTACCAATCAATAGTTTTAACAATACCATCTTCAAATTTTGTTTTTGGATACCATCCTAATTCATTTTTGATTTTAGTTGGATCTATAGCATATCTATAGTCATGTCCTTTTCTGTCAGCTACGTGTTCGATTAAATCTTCTGATTTTCCTAATCTTTGTAAAATTAGTTTAACTATTTCTATATTTCTTCTTTCATTGTGTCCACCAATATTATATCTTTCTCCAGCTACTCCGTTGTGAAATACTAAGTCTATTGCTTCACAGTGGTCTTCTACATATAACCAGTCTCTAATATTTAATCCTTCACCATAAACTGGTAATTTTTCATTATTTAATGCTAATTTAATCATATGTGGGATTAATTTTTCATTGTGTTGATATGGTCCATAGTTATTTGAACAGTTTGTTACATTTACATTCATTTTGAATGTTTCATGATATGCAAATGCAATTAAATCTGAACTTGCTTTAGATGCTGAGTATGGGCTACTTGGTTTGATTGGAGATTTTTCTGTAAAATATCCATCTTCTTTAAGTGAACCATAAACTTCATCTGTTGAAATATGAACAAATTTATTTGGGCTACCTTCTCCCCATACTTGTTTTGCGGCTTCTAGTAAAGTATGTGTTCCTATTACGTTTGTGTGTGTAAATATGAATGGATTTTTTATACTGTTATCAACATGTGATTCTGCTGCAAAATGGATTACACCATTTATGTCATATTTTTTGAATAATTCTAGTACAAAATCAAAGTCACATATATCTCCTTGTACAAATGTTATTTTATCCATTACTTTTTTTAAATTATCTAAATTTCCTGCATATGTTAATTTATCTAAAACTATTACATTATAATCTGGATGTTTGTTTACAAAATATTCTGCAAAGTTTGCTCCTATAAATCCTGCAGCACCTGTTACTAATACATTTTTACTCATCTTTTTTCCTCTTTTCTTTTATTTCAAATTACTAAATAAATCTGTTTCTTTTAATTCTTTTAGTGATGGCCATTTTCCATCTTTTTCTGATGTTAGTAGCTCTTCCACTTTTAAATCTCCCATAGGCCAATTGATTCCAACATCAGGATCATTCCAAGCTAGTCCACCTTCTGCTTCATGGTTGTAAATATCATCACATTTGTAAGCAAATTCTGCTTCGTCTGATAATACTAAAAATCCATGTGCAAATCCTTTTGGTATCATAAACATTTTTTTATTTTCTTCTGTTAATACAACACCTTCCCATTTTCCATAAGTTTTGCTTCCTGGTCTTAAGTCTACTGCAACATCAAATACTTCTCCTTTTATGCATCTAACTAATTTGGCTTGTGTATTTTCTTTTTGGAAGTGAAGTCCTCTTAATACTCCTTTTTTTGATTTTGATTGATTGTCTTGTACAAAGTCATAGTTTAAACCTATTTCTTCAAAATCTTTTTTGCTGTATGTTTCCATAAAGTAACCTCTATTGTCACCAAATACTGTTGGTTCAATTATGCAAACACCTTCTATTGAAGTATCTATTCTTTTAAATTTTCCCATTTTCTTCATCCTTTCTTTGACACATTTTTTAATTATCTAAAATTATTTAACTAATTCTTTTAAATATTTTCCATAGTCTGTTTTCATATATTTATCAGCTAATTTTGATAATTGTTCTGCTGTTATCCAACCTTTTTGATAAGCTATTTCTTCAGGGCAACATACTTGCAATCCTTGTCTTTTTTCTATTGTTTGTACAAAGCTTGCTGTTTCTAGTAATGCATCATGTGTTCCTGTATCAAACCATGTCATTCCTCTTCCGAATGTTTCTACATATAATTTGTTCATTTTCATATATTCTTCATTTACTGTTGTTATTTCTAGTTCTCCTCTTGCTGATGGTTTTACATTTTTTGCTATTTCTATTACATCATTTGTATAGAAGTATAGTCCTGGTACTGCATAATTTGATTTTGGATTTTCTGGTTTTTCTTCTATAGATATTGCTTTTCCTGTTTTGTCTATTTCTACTACTCCATATGCTCTTGGGTCTTTTACTTGGTAACCAAATATTGTTGATTCATTTTCTCTTTCATTTGCTCTTTTTAGCATTTCTGATAAGTGTGAACCATAAAACATGTTATCTCCTAATATCATTGCAACATTGTCTTCTCCTATAAAGTCTTCTCCTATAATAAATGCTTCTGCAAGTCCATTTGGTTTTTCTTGTATTTTATATTCAAATGTCATTCCCCATTGTGAACCATCACCTAAAAGTGTTTTGAATGTTTCAGCATCTCTTGGTGTTGAGATTATTAATACCTCTTTTATTCCTGCTTCCATTAATACTGATAATGGGTAATATATCATTGGTTTGTCATATACTGGCATTATTTGTTTTGATATTGCAAGTGTTAATGGATATAGTCTTGTTCCACTTCCTCCTGCTAATATTATTCCTTTTCTGTTTTTCATTATTTCCTCCTTACTGTCCAATGAGGTTGTCCCCATCGACACTTTGTCTAACTTGAAATGTCAAAAAAGGGCATCCCTATTGACATCTTTCTTCTTCTAAATATCTTCTTAATCCATCTTTCCAATCTGGAACTTTTATTCCACATTTTTCAAGTTTTTCTTTTGACATTTGTGAATTAAATGGTCTTTTGGCTTGTGTAACTTTCATCATTTCTATATATTCTTCTGTTGTTACTGGATTTACTTTGCATTCGATTCCTTGTTCTTTTAGGATTTCTTTTGTAAAGTCATACCATGTTGTGTAACCTTCGTTTGTTGCATTGTATATTCCGTATGGTATTTGTTTTTCTATTGCTTGATATATTATTTCTGTTAAGTCTTTTGCATATGTTGGGCTTCCGTGTTGGTCTGATACTACATTTATTTCATCTCTTGTTGAGCCTAATTTTGTCATTGTTTTTACAAAATTGTTTCCTCCTACTCCATATAACCATGCTGTTCTAAATATGTAGTATTCATCCATATTGTTTTCTATTCCTTGTTCTCCGTGTAATTTTGTTTTTCCATATACTGTTACTGGTTCTTTTTTATCATCTTCTTTATAATCTTTTGATAAATCTAGATTTCCTCCAAAGACATAGTCTGTTGATATGTGTACTAATTTACTTCCTGAAGCTTTGGCAGCTTTTGCTAAGTTTGTTGGTCCATCTCCATTTATTTTATCTGCTAATTCATAACATTCTTCTGCTTTGTCAACTGCTGTAAATGCTGCACAGTTTATTATATAATCTGGTTTTAAGTTGTTTACAAATTCAAATACTGCTTTTTCATCTGTTATATCTAGTTCTGAAACATCTGTTGCAGTAATATCATTTCCTTTTGCAAATTTTTCTTTTACTTCTTTTGCAAGCATCCCATTTGCACCTGTTACAAGTATTTTCATATGTTATTCCTTCTTTCCTTTAATTTCAGTCATTATAATATCACTAAATAGAAAAAAGTACAAGTTTTTTCTTGTACTTTTTCCTTTTTATATACCAATTTTTGATAATAAATCTATTATTGTCAATATTCCTATATATAATGCTGTTTTACTATATTCATTTGTATCTCTATAATCTGTTGATATCTTTTTGCTATTTATATTAACTAATATCAATGGTAAAATTGCAATTAAGTATCGTGCTTGATAACCATTTATTGATAATGCTCTTGCTGGTGTTACTAATAAATAAAATGCAAATGTTGTTAATAAAAATGTTATTCCGAATGTACCAAACATTATTATTTTTTCTTTTTTATTAAATACATATGTATTATCTGTTATAGATTTATATAATACAAAAACAAATAATATATATGCTATTATACTATAATATGGTCCGCAAAATACTTTTAAATTAAATCCTGTATACCAATTTAAATTAAATATTGATGAGCGAATATAATTTATATATACTGTTAATATATTGCTTGGTTTTTCTAATAAAAATTCTATTTGTTTTATTGGACTAGTTCCATCAACTCTTGAATCTCCCTGAGAATTTGTTGATATTTTTATTCCTTCATACATTCCAAATCCTAATGCTAACATAATAATTATAATTACTGTACATAGAATTTTTTTATCTTTTTTTATGCTTTTCATTATTGGCAATAAAAATATTAACGTACATATTCCAAAATATGCTCCATTTTTACATAGCAAGCATAACACCATTAATCCTAATAATATTAAAAATTGCCTAAATGTTATTGTTCCTTTATTTTCCATGTTTAGTTTTAATACATATGCAATAAAAATACCTATTATTCCAATTGTTAATGCATCAATAGAATATGATGCTCCTAATATAATTGCTATTGGTAATAAATATGAACAGTAAAATATGTCTTGCTTGAATTTTAATAATTTAAATATGATTATTAACAATATTCCGTAACAAATTACATTTGATATTCTACCTGCTATAAATATGTCCGCTACACTTCCGCCCTAATAGCCTTGCTAGATTTATTCCTATAACACTTGGGATATATAGTATTGGTGATGTATCTGTTGGAGTTGAATATACTTCTTCATTTTCTGGAATTTCGTATTTATCTTCTTTATATTTTTCTCCAAAATAATCTATTGCTAAGTTTATTGATGGATTATTAAATTCTATATTATGAAATGCACCATCTGTTATTGGTTTATTCATATAATTAAAATTACCATCAGCTATGTTTAAAGCAGATAAAAAATGTCTTTTCTCATCTACAATATGATACACTGTAGTTGTAATTGAAAATAGAAAACCAAATGTTATTATACTTAAAACTATATTTTTTATATAATCTTTTGTAACACATAATATAAATAACATCCCATTTAATTCTACTAATAGCATTAGAATTATTGAATATATGTTTTTATGAGAAAATAATTCATATATAGTAAAAATTGTTGCAATAATTGAATATACTATTATCAATTTTTTCTTATATTTTATTATTTTTTCCGCTTCTTCTATAAAACTTTTTGAAAATTTACTATATAGAATTATACAAACAATATATATAATTGTTCTAAACAAAGAAAAATTATAGGTTTTATTTGCCAATGCATTCCAGTTACAAAATCCCAACTCATAAATTAATAGGCATAAACTTAATATCGAAATAATTGCTGTTTCTAAAGCACTAATTTTTCTATTTTTCATCTTCTGTTTTCCTTTATTCTATATTTATTTTTTTATCAACTATATATTGCGGTCTTTTTTTGCTTTCATCATAAATTCTTCCTATATATTCTGATATAATCCATATTGTCATTAATTGCACTCCTGAGAAGAATGTTATTGCTGTTATAATTGGCCATGAAACTGATAAATAATTAAATTTTCCAATAGCATTTACTATTATATATATTAGTAATATTAGTGATATTGCTATGCACACCCCTCCTAATATTCCTATTAATTTTAATGGTTTTGTTGAAAAACTTATTATTCCATCAGATGCTAATTTTAGCATTTTCTTTAATGGATATTTTGTTTCTCCTGCAAATCTTTCTTTTCTTTCATATTCAAAAGCTTTTTGTTTGTAACCTACCCAGCTAAATAGACCTCTTAAGAATTTATTGTGTTCTGGTAATGTGTTTATTGTGTCTACTACTTTTCTATCTACTAATCTAAAGTCTCCTGTATCTTTTGGAATTTCTACATCTGATAATGCATTTAGTGTTTTGTAGAACATTTTTGCTGTTAATAGTTTGAATGCACTTTCACCATCTCTTGATTTTCTTTTTCCATATATTACTTCATTTCCTTCTTCCCATAATTTTAGCATATCTGGAATTAATTCTGGTGGGTCTTGTAAATCGGCATCCATTATTACTATTGCATCTCCTGTTACATATTGTAGTCCTGCTGTAACTGCCGCTTGATGTCCAAAGTTTCTTGAAAAAGATACTATTTTAACACATTTATCATTTTCAGCTATTTTTTCTAATAACTCTAATGTTTTGTCTTTACTACCATCATTTACAAATATTATTTCATGTTCATAGTTTGTAAGTTTTTCTAAATTACTTTTTACTCTTTTGTAACATTCTTCAACAACTTTTTCTTCATAATACATTGGTATTACAAGTGTTACTTTTTTCTTTTCCATTTTTATTCTCCTTTTTCATTATTAATAAAATTCTAATTTATTTATGTTCTAATGTCAATAGTATTTTATTCAAACTATTTTTCAAGCCATATGTTCCAACAAGTATAAATATTGGAATATGATTAATTAAATATCTTGCTCTTCCTTCAAATAATAATAAAAATAGTACCATTCCAATTATAGCTAATTTTCCTATATCTATATACTCATTTTTTTCTTTACTAATTGAAAATACTAGTCCAATAGAAATAATTATCCAAGCTATTTGCATTATATTAGCTGTTATATTTTTATATTCTTTAGTAGTAACTGTTATAAATTTTTGTATTCTTTTTGCTGGTTCACTTTTATTGCTATAACCATTTACTAGCCAAGTTCCTTCATAACCATAATAAAATGTTCCATCAGATAATATCCAATTAGCTTTATTATATAAAAATTTAATATATCCAACTATTCCAAAACCTTTTAATCTCTCTTTTACTATTTTTAAATTATAATTTTGTTTTTCTTTGTAGCCTTTTATTGAATTTGTATTTTCAACATCTGTTCCATTATATGCTCCGTATAGTGTTTGGTTTTTTCCGTCTTCTTTTGTATCATTTGGTTTTTCTTGCATTCCCATCATTAAAAAATGCATATATGATATTTCTAAATCATAAGACATTTCTTCTGATATTAATTCATTAAAAAATTTTTCTTTTTGAACACTATATCCAAGATATGAAAATCCTACACCTACTATAAAAAACACGCATAATATTAATGTATATGCAATATTTTTCAATCCGACTTTATTTATATTTAAAATTGATATTATAAAAATTGCTATTGGCATAATTATTACTGTTGGCTTTAATAACGTTCCAACTACTGTTACAATTCCAATTAATAATGCCAGAAGATATTTTTGGAATTTTTCTTTTGGCAATTCTTTTATACATATATATAGATACAGAATTAATATTGGAAACATCATTGATATTGTATCTGTATAAGGTATATTTATATATGGTGAAAATATCATTAATGGTAGTATAAACATTAACGAAAGATATGCACTTTTATTTCCACTCACTTTTTTTATTGTTAAAAATGTAAAAAGTGAAGCTAAATCTACCATTATTATATTAAATACAATTGAAGATAAGAAACAATTTTCTATTATTTTTATATCTATAAAATTTTTAGAAATCTCCAAAACTTTATTTATTATTAAAAATATTCCTATGTTATTAGGATACTGTGCATAATATGGAAAATTAAAATATCCATTATTTGTGAATAAATAACTATCTTTTATTATTTCTCCACAGTCCCATCCATATTCGCCATATACAAGTTTTGCTATAATAAATTGAACTATAAAAATTATAGCAATAAAAATAAAATAATATATTTTTTTTGGTGAATAATCTAAGAATTTCATTTCTTTTTTTGTATATATATAATACAAAAATAAAATTATTCCATATACTATTATCGTAAAAATTATAATTACTGGTATTTTATAATTTATTCCAATTGTTTTATTAAAAAATATTGTATTAAATAATACAATTGCAAATAATATTGAAAATATTACTGCAATTGTTTTTAATATAAAATCTCTAATTTTATTTTTCATTTTTTTCTTTTTCCTTGAATACTATTAATTTGCTAAACAAATAATTTGATACGATTACTATCACTTGTGATAATAATTTCATTATTTTATCGTTTCCATGTAATATTGTTACACCAATCCACATAATCAGCATATCCATTATAAGTGTAACTATTCTTGCTGTTACAAACTTACTAGCTTCTTTTATCTTATTTTTTTCTTTACTTTCAAATACAAATTTTCTGTTTGTAAAATATGCAAATGCTACTCCTGCTACCCAAGATAATATATTTGCAATTTGTAGCTCAATAGGGTTTGATGGATTTAAAAATGTAAATACTAATAAATAATATACTATTAAAGATACTAATGTAGTTAATACACCAAATATTAAATAATTTATAATTTCTTTATATTTTAAATATAATTCTTTTATTTTTTTCATTTTGTTTTCCTTTCATTAGTATTTTTTATAACAAATATTCAAATCAACATTTCCAAGTATTCCATCTACTTTTCCTGAACTTGTATACTGCCACATTGAGTATTTTCCATTATACCCTGGTCCAGATTGTATACTTTCTTTATAACTTGCAATCCAAGTATCATATGCTGATAATTGAGACATATCAAGTTTGTTTGTTGCCCATTCAACATTTGTATAGATTATAGGTGTATAACCAGAAGATTGAATTGTTTGGCAAAATGTTTTTGCTAAATATGTACGTGTATTTTTATCCAAGTCATCTGCTCTTCCTGAACCATTAGGTTTCGTTGACCTTTCTATATCTATAGCAACTGGGTAGTTTATACTATAACCTTTAAGTTTGTTTATAACCCAATTTGCTTCTTCTATTGCTTCTTCTTTATTTGTAGCTTGTGTTACGAAATATATTCCTACTGGTACACCTGCTTTTTTTGCTGATTCTATATTGATTCTAAAATTTGCATCTTCTTTAAAGTTTCCTTCTGTACCATAGCCTCTATAGCCAACTCTAATCATTGCAAATTCTACTCCGCTTCTTTTTACTAATGCCCAATTTATACTATGATTAAATTCACTAACATCTATTCCTTTATAGCTTCTCTTATATTTTGGTACAATTCTAATTCTGATTGCTTCAATTCTTCTTCCTTGTCCAACTGTTCCTGCTGTTTCTCCATCTATATACCAGCTACTCCATCCATAATCTTGAATATGTACTTGGTATTCTACTGTATATTTTGCCATATTTTGTAATTTTATCTCAATTGCTTCTACTCTTAAAGATTGTCCTGAAGTTCCTGCCATTTGTCCATTTGATTTCCAAGCTTGCCACCCTACATTCTGGACATGAGTTCTGTATATAATACCTGCATTTGTTGGTGCATTGATTAAATTTATATTTATTGCTTCTATTCTTAATGATCTTCCTTCTGTTCCTGCTGTCTTTCCATCTAAAGTATTTCCTTGCCATCCCACATTTTGGACATGTGTTTTATATTGCACATGTAAATCTCTATCTATTTTTATCTTTGAAGTTATTTCTTTAATTTTTTCATCATTTTTTGTGCATACAACTATTTTTATTGTATGTGTTCCGTTTTTCAAATTTGTTGCATTAATATTAAATTCAAAGCCTGGTTTTTCATTTTCAACTGATGTTCCATAGCCTTTTATAGCAGAGATAACATCATCTCTTTTTTTATATGTAATTTGATTATCTGCTAATGGTGTTGTGCTATTGTCAATATATGCCTTGATTTTTGTATTAGAAACATTTGACATCTTCCATCCAGATACTTTTATTGTTGAAGGACTATAATAAACTGAATTATCATATGCGGTATCAAGGTTAATTAATGCTTTTTTTACCTTTGGTACTATTTTTATTTGTATAGCTTCTAGTCTTAATGATTTTCCTTCTGTACCAGCTATTTCACCATCTGTTTTCCATTCTTGCCAGCCTATATTTTGAACATGAACTCTATACATTACAGAATAATCATCAGAAGTTTCTAGTTTTATTTTTATTGCTTCTAATCTTAAACTTTGGTTTTGTGTACCTGACATTTCATTGTTTTGTTTCCAACCTTGCCATCCTATGTTTTGAACATGCACTTGATATTTTACTTTTACGTTTGATGCTATATCTCCTACTAATTTTATATTTATTGCTTCTAATCTTAAACTTTTCCCTTCAGTTCCTGCTGTTTTGCTATTTTCTGTATAGTTTTGCCATCCTATATTTTGTACATGCGTTCTATATTGAATTCCATTACTAACAACTGCTCTTGCTTTAGAATTATCTGATTCTACTTGGATTTGTTCAGTTGCCGCTTTATTAGTTGTATTATTTTTATTTGTAGTAGTATTTTTTTCACTTGTTGTATTGTTTATACTATTAGTAATACTGTTTTTTATTGTATTATCTTTTTTTATTACATTATTTGTCATAGTGTTAGTAGTATTGTTTGTTGTATTAGCTATACTATTATTTGTATTAGTATTATTTTTCAATAAACTATTATTTATTGCAGTATTTTCTTTTGATATGTTCTTAGATTGCACATTTTTTGTTTTATTGCTTGTATTTTCATTATTTGCATATACTAATGTAGAAAATATATTAATTATAATAAATATAATTATTACTATTAAAGATTTTTTCTTCATTTTTGCTTTACCTCCAACATAATTCATTTATGTTAATTTTAGTTTATTTTTTGATTTTTATCAATAGTTTTTTATCATTTTATAGCAATTTCCTTATTTTCCCATTTTACTCTTTTTTAATTCATACAAAAAGAAGATTACTAATAAAACAAACAAAGTAACTGTAGTTATCATATTTGAGACTATTGCACCTTTCATTTGCCATTTATTTACACAAATATTTGATGCTATTAAAGCTATTACTGATGTAATAATATATGCTATTGTTGTTAATTTTTGTTTTCTTATTGTACTAAGTGCATATAACATAACTGTTGCTGATGCATAAAAAAATCCTGATATCACAAGTAATATCATTTCCATTTTGTATGGGCTTAAATCTATTCCATATATAAATGATAATACTGGTACTCCCAATAATGCACAGGCTATATCTATACAAATTGTTGCTCCTGCTAATATTAATATTATTAATGAAATTGATTTTATGAATTTTAGATATTCTTTACTGTTCCATAAATCTCCAAAGGGTTTTAAAAATGGTTTTATTACAAATGCACTAACTAAATTGATTACAAATGTTGGCATATATATTACATTAAAATATGTTTGCATTGTATAATCTCCAAAGTTGTCTATAGCATATTTTGTGGCATTTATAATGTATAAACTTAAACCAGTTGATATTGCAAGTGGTAAACAATCTAATAAAATTTCTTTTATATTGTTTTTATCATACTTTATTTCTAATTTTTGAAATTTTGACAAAATTCTTACATCCCATAATAAGAATAATGTTAGATTTGTTAAAACAAATGTTATGCAAGAAAATATTACATTTTTAGTTATTACATCTGTTATAAAAAATACTATTAATGAACTTGAAACCCTTATTACCATAGATTTTCCACCTAAGTCTAGTCTATTTCTTAGTTGGAACTCTCCTTGATATGTTTCACTTAAATTATCTATTACTTTGAACATTATTAATGCTATACAAATCCATAATTTTTCTGCTGTATACCCGCTTATATTAACAAATAGAATTCCTATTATTACCATTGTTATAACTACAAATACTCTTGCTAATAAATAATCACCAAATTTATATTTTCTGTTTGTATCAGTTACTTGATAAATTCTTATTCCAAAATCTCCTATTGCATTTAAAATAGTGGCTGTTGCAAAACTTATTGAAAACATTCCTGCTATCTCTGTACCATTAAGTCTTGTACAAAACATTAATAATACTGCACTTAGTAAGGATTCAACAAAGCTCCCTAAGGTATTCCATATTATTTCCGATTTTTTTACCATTTTTTCTCCTTTGTTTTATTGTTTTTTATATTTTATTGTTTCTGCTATTTTTTTAGCAGTAATATCCCAAGAAAATTGTTCTTTAACCTTTTGGTTTATATTCATACTTAATTTTTCTATTTTTTCTTTGTTATTTATTAATTTTTCTATTTTTTCCAAGATTTCATCTGTTTCAAATCCACATATATAGCCTATATCATCACTAGAAATAATTTCTGTTGTTCCTCCCATTGGAGTTGCAACAACAGCACAATTCATAATTCCTGCTTCTAATATTGAAGTTGGTAATCCTTCTGAAAATGCTGATGGATTTACAAATATTGTTGTTTTTCCAAGTAGTTTTAAAACTTCATCATGTGATACTTTGCCTAATATATGTATATTTTTTTCTTCTTTGTTTTCTGTTTCTATTTTTTCTAATATTGGTCCTGCTCCAGCTAGATTTAATTCTAAATTACTATATTTTTTTTCTAATTTTTTGAAGGCTTCTATTAGCTTTAGAACACCTTTTTCTTCTATCATTCTTCCTACATATGTTATTATGATTTTATCTTGACTTTTTTTAATATATTCTTTATATTTTTCAACTTCATCTATGTCAATAGAGTTATAAAATACACCTCTTGCTTCTATGTTAAAGTGTTTTAACCATTCGGTACATTTTCTAGAAACACCATAAAAATCTTTTACATTTTTCTTTATGCTTTCTGTTAATTTGTGTTCATATATTTCACCAAATTTGTCCAAAATCTTATTATTAACTGTAAAATGTGTACTTCCATGTTCTATTAAACATGCCGGTATATGATTTTTTGCTATAAATTTAGATGCAAAATATGAGGTTGTCCAAAATCTAGTTTGAATAATTGCTGAATCAATATTTTCATTTTCTAACATCTTAAATAATTCTTTACATCTTTTATTTTTTATATTTATTGGGTATCTTTCACAAAATATTTTTGCTGTTGGCAATCTATATATTTTGGCATATTCTGTTTCTTCTATTTCCTTTAAACTTTTATCATATCTTGAAGTTACTATAATTAAACGATAACCCATTTTATTTAATTTTTTTGCTAAATTATATGTATATCTTTCTACTCCTCCTAGATGAGGTAAATAGTATCCTGAAAAAATTGCTATTGTTTTCATTTGAATTCTCCTTATAATCTTCCAAATAAAAATAGTATTCTACAAAATATTTCATCAATAATATTTTGTCTAAACATTTTATGATAAAATACTTTTTTTATTGATTTGATAAAGTTATATTTTAAACTAAATAAATTTACTATTTTTTTATTTTCTTCTTTTAGTTCATTGTTATATAAATTTTGGAACTTATTAATTTGTAATCTTATATTTTTAAAGTATTTTCCAAATACAAATTTTTTGATTCTATATATTTGTAAGTTTATGCCTGCTTTTCCGCTAGGGCTTACATTACTTCCTGTTCTTCTATATTCCACTGTTGCTGTATCATCATATATAACTTTCCCAAGACCAGTAGAAATCATATATGCCCACCAATCGTGGAAACAGATATTTTCTGTTCCTGATTCTAATATTTTTGTTGCTAATTTTTTATTAAATACTTCTACAATTCCAAATGAAATACATTCTACTATTGAATTTTCGAAGCTTGCACCTTTTTTATTTAAATTTGATTTGTTTACAAAATTTAAATTTTCATCACAATAGTTAAACTCTGAAAAATATAATAGTGGTTGCTCTTGATTTTCTTTTTTTAATTTTGATATTGCTCTTTCTATTTTATCTTCATGCCATTTGTCATCTTGATCACAATAAGCAAAATATTCTGCATTATCATAAGCTTCTTTTAAGCATTCATAAAAGCTTTTTACAACACCTACATTATTACCTTTTATGAAATGTATTTTATTATTTTTTTCGTATTCTTCTAATATGTTTATTGTATTATCTTTTGAGCCATCATCTCTAACGTAAATTTTAAGGTTTTTATAGGTTTGATTTAATAAGCTTTCTATTTGTTCTTTAACATATTTTTCTCCATTATATGTTGACATACATATAATGACTTTTGGATTATTTTGTTCTTCCATTTTATTAGTTCCTCTCATATGTAACTATTTATTATTGTCTTTGTGTTCTTTTAATGCTATATAGTGATCTAAATCTTTTATTTTTTCATTTAATTCAGTTATATGTATATTATCAATAAATACTTGTATTAATAAAAACGCTATCATTACTAAGAATACAAAATTTACTGGTGCTAGAAATCCTAATTTTTGTGATAACCATGCTACTGCATTTGAGAATATACTCATTAGTATTAGTATAATACTACCTAGCATCCATGTTACAGAATTTGCAACTTTTAGTTTTGATTGTTTTATTTTCTTTATACATAAGAAAAATGATATAAAAGAACATACTATTAATATTACTCTTAATGTTACTGACATATTTTTTCACCTCTATTTGTTTTTTCTTGTTATTGATCTTATAAATAATATAGAAAATATCATATTCACCATATATTTTATAGAACGTATTGGATTTAAATAACTTTCTCCAAATTCTCTTTCTTTCATTTCAACTTGAACTTCTTTTATTTTTAATCCTTTTTTAATCATATATACTAAAGTATCTGGTTCTGGTGTTAAACTAGCATTTCTGTTAAATTCCCATATTGCTTTTTGGTTGTATGCTCTCATTCCAGATGTAGGATCTTTTATTGTTTTTCCAGTTGTTAATTTTATATTGAAAGATATTAATCTGCTTCCTATCATTCTTGTTGTAACTGGTTTCTTTTCTGTTACAAACCTTGAACCTATTGCTACATCTACATTATTTTTTTCTATTTCATTCACTAAATCTTTTAAATATTTTGCTTGATGTTGTCCATCTCCATCAAATTGTATTGCTATGTCATAACCATTTTGATATGCATATTTCATTCCTAATTGTATACCGCTTGTCAAACCATAATTTATTGGTAATGATAACATATTGAAGTTATTTTTTTCACATACTTCTTTTGTATTATCTTTTGAACAGTCATTAATAACTATATAGTCATAGTCTGTGTTTTCTGTAACATCTTTTACTGTTTTTTCTATGTTTTGTGCTTCATTATAAGCTGGTATTATTATTAAAACTTTCATATTTTCTTTATTCTATCCTTTCAAAATTAACAAATGCTATTTTAATATTCTACATGATATATAATCATACCATCTTCATCATATATTTTTTGATATTTCACATCTTCTGTATCAAATTGATCTAAATCTCTTGTTGTTAAAATATATTTAACTCCTAATTCTCTTATTTTTTCTGAAGTTAAAGATATTTTTATGCTATCTTGTTGAACCAATTCAATATCGTTTTTATCTTCAGTTATTTCCATATTAATATGAGAATATCTATTGTATACATATCTAACTTCAGGTTTTTGACTTTCTTCTTCTCCTAAAACTGTTTTATATAAATCAAAATTTGTATACAAATTTGTTGAATTTATTATTTTTGCTCCACTTGCTAGTAAATAATTATTTGTCATAAAGTTTGTTGAATCACAAATCCATAAATTATTTTCTTTATCTTGTGATACTATTTCTTGTGTTTTTTGGGCTACTGGTTTGTCCGTTAAAACACTTATTCCTTTTTGAATTGGATGTACTGTTGCCCCAGTTAATATGGCTACTGGCATTAATAACATTATTAATCTTTTTTTGTTTTTTTCTTCATTTATATTTACAATTTGATATATTCCATATACCAATATAAGTCCACAAATATAGATATACATTGGATGGTTTTGCAAAATATTCATATCTGTCTTTAAAGCTATGTACATTATTGATATTGATGCTAATACTGTTCCCGCTTTTTTTATAATTTCATTTTTTAGTATGATATCCTCTTTTGTGAAATTTCCTAACATATAAACTATTAGTAATATTTGGCTAAATCCTAATGGTACTGCTAGTCTTCCTGCAGGTGTCATATATAAAAGTGTTATCTTTGCAAACATTTCATTTACTCCAAATACCATAAATATAGAATATACTATACTAATTATTAGCATTGGGATTAAAAATGAAAAGTGTTTTTTAGTCTTAATGTTCCTTACTAAATAAATTAATGCTATTAGCATTGGGATTGGATAAAATGATATCATGCTTGATAATTCACATGGATTACCAATTGTATCTATTTTATATGGGAAGATTATTGAATATACATAAGAAAAGATTGTTTTTATTTCTTTTCCACCAGTTTCAAATCTTTTTCCTGGATAATCTGTTCCTGTTATTAATTTTAAAGCATCTGCTGATTTCACAAAATATATTCCTAATATTGCTCCTATTGCTAATATTATTGCAATAATTAATAATATATCTTTTTTGTTTATTTTGTATTCTTTCCAATTCTTTATTATTACCCAAATCAATACTGCTAAATATATATATCCATAAGGAACTTGCCAAGTTGGATAAAAATAGAATATATATGATATTCCCGAAATAAATATCCCTATAGAGCATAAAATTTTTGTACTAAATTTCTTTGTTAGCATAAATTTATCAAATAATACTATAGCTAACATTCCCCATGTAAAAATATTATAACATTGCCACCATTGTGTTGATGCAGAAAAAGATATAAGTAGCATTCCCAAAAGTGAGGCTAATTTATTATTTTTTGATATCACCATACAAAATTCAAATGATACCAATAATAAAGCAATAATACTTGCTGCCCATAAAAAAGAATATCCTCTTGAAGCTCCTAAAATAAGAGCTCCAAGTGTAAATGGTTTTCCTATTGATAATATATCTAAAATTGGTTGATTTAATTGAGAAAACATTTCTGTTTTTGTTCCTCTCAAACTATCATGATAATATGAATAATTATTTCCGTTAGGGTCTACACATTGAGAAACAAAACTTGGTGCATTTACAGCCCATTCATCGGTTCTTATTGTTCGACTATCGCCAAATATTGGACTATAATATATTTCTCTGTTATTTGGTTGAATAATATCATTATAAATACCTATTGAAGAACCAGAGTAACCCATTAGCACTGCATATATTAGTACTATACCAGCTATATAAAATCTATATTTATATATATTATTGTAAAGTTCTTTTATATTGAATATAAAATGTGATCCTGCAAAAAATAAAATAACTGTTAAAATTGGTATTCTATCCCAAATAAAGCCTCTTCTTGCAATTGATGTTAATATAAATGCTCCTATAATGGATATTAAAATCAATAACACTATTTTTGTTTTTGTATAATTTCCTTTTTTTATAAATTTCTTTATTTTCTCAGTCATTAAACCTTCTCCTTAATTGATTTTTAATATTCTATTTTATCTGTTCTGACATTGTATTGTGCAGTATTTTTATCAAAGTTTATATTAGAATATGGGTCACCAGCATCTAACACTTTTCTCCATTTTGTTCTAAAATTATTACACTCTCTTTCAAATCTTGCTTGTTTTTCTGGCGAATCTTCATAGCCTCTTGTTTTTGATTCATAATGCATAAATTCTACATATGGATTATATACTATCAAGTAACCTTTTTGTCTAATTTTTAAACAAAAGTCAACATCATTAAGTGCTACTGCAAAGTTTTCTTCATCCATATAACCTACTTCTTCATATATGCTTCTTCTTGAGAATAGACATGCTCCTGTAACTGCTGATAAATCTTGTGTTAAGCATTCTCTTCCAAAGTATGCATGGAAACCATTTGGTGTATTTGTAAGTAAGTTTGCTGCTAAATCGCATATTGCTATTCCAATTCCTGCATGTTGTATTGATTTATCTTCATAATATAGTCTTGCTCCAACTGCTCCGACATCTTTTCTTTGTGCATAACCAATAAATTTTTCTAACCAGTTTGGTGTTAATAATTCTGTGTCACTATTTAATTGAACTACAAATTCACTGTCTGGACAATTTTTAACTCCGAAATTTATTATTTTAGAATAATTAAAGCCTTTTTCTTCATATTTTACAACTCTAACTTTATCTAATTTTTGTATCATTTCATAATAATCAAATGTTTTTGGATTTGTACTATTATTTTCTACTATTACTATTTCATAGTTGTCATATGTTGTAAGTTTTAATATTGAATTTATACAGTTTTTTAATATTTTTACACTGTCTTTGTTTGGTATTATTATAGAAACTTTTTGATTTCCTTCTACTTCGTATTCTACTTCATATACTCCTGGTATATCTCCACCATGTGTTACTTTTGCTTTTAATCCTTGTCTTTCTAAATGGTCTTCTATTACTTTTATTCCTGCTTCATAAGCATATGGTTTTGCATCTGCTACCATTGCTGTTGAGTTTGGATGTACTCTCCAATGATATAAAACCTTTGGTATATGTATTATTTTTTTACTTTCTTCACATGCTCTCATTATAATATCAAAATCTTGTGCCCCATTATATTTGTCTCTAAATCCACCTAACTTGTCCATTAATTCTTTTTTAAATACAGATAAATGTGTTATATAATTATTTGAACGTAGAGTATCTATTGCAAAATCTGGTTTAAAATGTGGGTCTCTTCTTGTTGCTTGTGTTGTTTCAATTTTATCTTCATCTGTGTATATAAATTCTACATCTGGATGTTCATTTATTGTTTTTGTAAGTTCATATAAACAAAATCTTGGTATTAAATCATCATGATCAAGTAATGCTATATAATCTCCTGTTGCTAATTTTAAAGCTTCATTTGTATTACCTGAAATACCTTTGTTTTCGTTTAAAAATTTATATTTAATTCTTTCATCTTTTTCTAATATTGGTTTTATTTCTTCATTCTCTTTTGGACTTCCATCTGCTAAACAAAGCTCCCAATTTGAATATGTTTGATTGATCAAACAATCTACTAGTTCTTCGAAAAAGTTTACTGGTGTGTTATACATTGGAACAACTAAACTAAATTTAGGTTCTATTTTAAATTTTGTATTTTTTTGTTCTTCTAATTGTTTTTCATCTGGTTCATTATTTTTAATCCATATTTGATATTTTTCTCTTTCACTTACAAGATGTGCTTCTTGTTCTCTTCTAAATATTTTTGTATATGTTTTTAAAACAACCTTTTTTACTGTTTTTACAAAACCATATTTTTTAAAATAATATCTAACTTGATTCATTATATTTTGTAATCTTCTCACTTTTTTCCTCCTACAATAATCCCCTAAAATTTTCTTCTAATCCAGCGAAGTGGTTTTGTTATTTTCCACGATGCTGAATTTGCCATTCTGTCATTTAGACCTTTTAATACATTTACTGTATCTGTTAAGCTTTTTGTTTCATTTACAAAATTTTCTTTTTGTTTTTCTAATTCAATATTTTTATTTTTTAATTGTGTGTTTTCTTTTACTAATTCATCTATATTAATATTCTCATGTTCTTTTTTATAATTTACATATTCTTTCTGTAAATTGTAATATAAATCCATTAATGTTTGTCCTGTCTTTGTTCTGTTATGAGCCTCCCAAATTTTGTTGTCTCTAATTTCATCTTGGATTTTATTGTCTAGCTCTTGGAATATTTGAATATATTTTTCAATTTCTAAGGTTTCATATAATTTATTTGTTGGTATATATGCGTGTGCATTTGGGAAATATGCAATTGCTCTATAAATTATATATTCTACTGGTATGTTTTCTTCATACCATTCTTGGTCATAGAAATATAAGTTATTATCTATATAAAATGCATTTTGAAAAATTAAATCCCATAATCCGTGCTTTACAAAATGAAGTTTTTCTAATAATTCTTCTTCACAATCAACATTATATTTTGTAAATACATTATTTTCTTTTATTTGTACATAGTCGACGTTTTTCAATATTTTTGTTATTCTATTTTGATATGTTTTTATTTCTGAAAAGAACTTTTCGTTGTTTTCTTGTTCCAAATATTCTAATAGGATTTTATCATAACTTTTTCCATTTTCAACATATTTACTGATTATTTTTTCATTTTCATATGTATCTAAGGTTTTTATTTTCAATTCATTCATTATGTCTATATTTCTTTTTATTTGATTTATATGTGCTTCTGCTTTTTCGTTATTATATGTTTTTTCTACTCTGTCTTTATATATTATTGTTTTTATTCTATATTTTTCTTTTCTAATATTTGTGTATGTAACAAATTTTATATCATTTTCTTCTAAATTATTTTTTCCAATTTCTATAAAATATGAATTTGAATAGAATTTAAATAATTCTTTATTTTCTTTTAATATTTCCCCAAATCCTTCTATTTCATTGAAGTTAGTAAATTCTTCTTCTCCATATGTAAAATCTCTATGTATGCTTTCTACATTTGGTAAGAAATTATCTGTAAAAATTACATTTGTTATTTTATAATCTGGTAACATATAATAAAATTTGTAATTTGTAAGATTTGCTTCTTTTAGTAATTGTTCTATCATTGTTTTGCTTAATGCAAATTTTTGATTACACAGTATATTTTTTTGTGCATACATTGTTGTCCAGAATTTCATTCCATATTTATTGTCTACTGTTAATAAAATTTTTCCTGTATCTTTACAAATTTTATTTGCGATTTTTAATAATTTTTGTAATCTTTTATATGCCTTTTCTTCTAATATGTCTTTGTAGATTTTAATGGTTCCTATTAATGATACATAATCATATTTTTGTTCTATTTTTTCTAGGTCTTGTTCCACTATTATTTCTAAATTTTCATATTTTGCTTTTTGTAATATTTTTTCTTTTTGTTCTTCACTGTTTACAATTAGTGTTACATCTTCTGCTTTTTTGCACATTTCATCAATTACTTCATAGCTTTCAAAACCTATTTGCAAAATTGTGCTATTTTCTTTTATTGGGTACCATTGTAATACATTTCTTTTTAAGTCTATTTCTTCATCTATAACCATCAAATCCCCCTCCTTAATTTTCTGGTTAGAATATTTTTATTAATTTTATTCCATCTTGCGCTAAGTAATTTTGTTTTACTTTTAGATTTTCCATCCACTGTCTTGTTTCCATTGTTTTAAATGGTCCTGCATTTTTCTTTCCATCTGCTATATTGTCCCACAACCAATCTATAGTTGGCCATAAACATATTTTAGGATTTACTATTTTGTATAATTCTTCTGTTGCTCCTGCTTGACCATGGTGTGCGACTTGAACTATATCTGATTTTAAATTTTTTCCTTGATTTTTTATTAATTTTTCACTACTTTCAGTTCCTGTATCTCCTAAAAATAATATTTTCTTTTGGTTAACTTGTATTTGTATTACCATGCTTGAATTATTTATAGCATTTGTAGTTATTTCTGGATTTTTTGTTCCTAGAATTTTTGCTGTAATATTATCAATTTTTATAATATCATTTACTTGTGGTTCTATTATCTTTTCTACTATTTTTTCTTGATTTATTACTTTGAAAAATTCTTCTATATCTATTGTTCTTGATGGTTCATTTGTTAAATACCAATCTTTGTCTTCTATTGACATATAGATTTTATTAATTTTTATTGAGGTATTTTGTGAAATTATCTCAAAAGCTCCTGCATGGTCAATATGTGGATGTGTGATAAACCATGTATCTACTTCTCCACCATTATCTGTAATGTATTTTTCTAGTTGCTGTGCATCTTCTTGTAACCCACCATCTATTACAACTATTTTTCCATTTAAAGTTTTTATTGCATATCCCATCATTTGTCTTGATGTAGTTGGAGAAAATTGTGTTATATATATGTAATTATTTCTTCTTTTTATGTATAGACCTGTGCCTATTACTAAAATTATTAAAACTAAAATTGCTATTATTTTTACAATTTTATTTTTCTTTTTCATATTATTTTTCCCCTTCTATTTTTGTAACATTTATATCTGAATCTATTCTATATAGTCCTACAGTATCTTTATTTGATGTTATTTCTACTAATAAAGCATCATATTTTCTACTTAGTACCTCTAATTCTCCATTACCGTTAAAATGTGTACAACTAAATGATAATGTATATTTATTTGGTGCTAAACTTATTCTTTGTTTGAATTCAGCTATAGCCGTATCTCCTTTTTCAAATGTTCCTGTTACAATTTTTTCTATTAAGGTATTTGTTCCCATAAGGTCTAAACCTTTAAAATCCTTTACTGTCATTGTGAATATTGGGTCTGTTACTCTTTCATTAAATACAACTTTTGATTTTAAAACAATTTCTTTGTCATTCGGAATTGATGTTAATATATTTCCATTTGCATCAAAAATACCAAAATCTATTAAGTCTGCTTGACCGTTTCCGTATTCTATTATGTTAGGATTTATTGTATAGTTTTTCTTCCATTCATCTTTATCTGTTACTTTGTTTTGGATTAGGTCTTTTTCTTGTTCATTTTTTATTTTTTCTTTTTTGTCTATTTCTTGTCTATCAGAATCTAATTTTACAATAATTTTTTTATATCTTTCAACTCCGCCTTTTACATCTCCATCATATATTTTTTTACCATCATTTATAATAATTGTTCTTGTACAATTTCTTATTACATCTGTTATATTATGTGTAACAAAAAGAATTGTTTTTCCTCTTTTTTTGAATTGTTCAAATTTTTTGAAGCATTTTAATTGGAAAGCCATATCTCCAACTGATAAAACTTCATCAACTATTAATATATCTGGGTCTACATTTATTGCACACGCAAAAGCTAGTCTTGCAAACATTCCTGATGAATATGTTTTTACTGGTTGATATAGATGGTCTCCTATATCCGCAAAGTCTATTATGTCTTGTTTTGTTGCTTCTATTTGTTCATTTGTTAATCCCATAACTTGTCCATGTTGATATATATTTTCTAGCCCTGTTAAGTCTGAGTTAAAAGCTGCTCCTAATTCTAATAATGAACTTATTTTCCCATTAACTTTTATTGTTCCACTTGTTGGTGCTACAACTCCTGTTATCATTTTTAATAAAGTTGATTTTCCAGCTCCATTTTTTCCTAGAATTCCTAATACTTCACCTTTTTTTAAAGTTAAATCTAAATCATTTATTGCACTAAATGTACCATGATTTTGATAAAAAGGAAGTACAGCTTCTAATAATCTAGCTTTTTTACTTTTATACATTTTGTAATCTTTTCTTAAATTTTTAATTTCAATCATGTTTTCAGAATTTTCTTCTTTATTCATTTTTTACTTTCCTCCGGTTTATTGTCCCTTTTATTTTTTAATGGTTTTTCTTATATTAAATAATAATTTTCCTAATATTGGTAAATTAATTATTATGAAGTTTAGCATATAATATTTAAAGCTTTCTGTTTTATATAACTTATAAAAAATATTCCACTTTCTAAAATTCACATTTTTCTTTTTTTGTACCATATTAAAATATTCTAAGGCTTGTTTATTTAATGTTTGAAGTTCATTTGGAAATTTTTCGTTATTTTCTACATATACTCCAAACACTCCTAATTTTACTTTTATAAAATGTTCTCTTATTTCTTCTAGAGTTCTTAATTTATATGAAAGCTTATCTGTTCCAACTTGGTTATCTCCATGTTGTCTGTATTTTATATAAGCTTTATTCATATAAGCAATTTTACCATTCAAAGACACCATTAAGCCAATCCAATGGTCATGTATTAAATGGCTTGAAGTATCTGGTAATGGTAAAATTTTTTCTAAATATTTTTTCTTAGATAAAATTGTACATCCTGTTATGCAATTATATAAATAATTTAATTTATAATTGTTTATGTTTTTTTCTATCTTTTTTGTTAATGACATAAAATCACTAAAAGATGGATGAATTGTTTTTAAATTTTCATCTACTATTTCTAAATCACCAAAAACTAAATCTGCATTTTCATTTTTTAAGATTTCTAAAGATTTTTCTACTTTTTGTTCAAGCCATACATCATCTTGGTCTGAAAGCATATAATATTCATTTTGCACTTGTTTCAATAAAAATTCTATATTTTTTACTACTCCTAAATTTTTTTCTTGAAGATTTAAGATTATTCTACTATCTTTTTTTGCATAATCTTCTAAAATCTTAGGTGTATTATCACTTGAGTTATCATCAGATATTATTAAATTAAAATTTTTGTATGTTTGGTTCAATATACTTTCAATTTGTTCAGCCACATATTTTTCACCATTATATGTTGCTAATAATATATCTATTTTTTCTTCCATTTTTATTCCTCTTGTTTATTTAGTAATTATAATACATCTGCAAAATCTTTTTTATTTTTGTTAAATACATGGTTTCCCCATACAAACATTAATATTGTTATTACCCAAAATACTATTGTGTAAATTCCATGATTTGCTGTTATTATATCTCCACCCATAAAGGCTTGTCTAAATCCTGTTACTAAATATGAAAATGGCATATATTGCATTATGTTTAGCATAGTTGGATGATCAGCAAGTCTTGTTAAGCTCCAAACTACTGGTGTTGCCCAGAAAAATAATTGCATTAATATTCCTAATAAGTTTGAAAAGTCTGGTACTAATGTTGTTATTGCTGATGTTAATCTTGTAAATGCTATGATAAATGCATATGTAGCAAAAATTATGTATAAAACAATCCATACATTTGGTACAAATTTGAAGGCTATACATACTGCTGTTGCAATTATAAATAAGAATATTGATACAAAGCTACTTCCTATTAATGATATAATTGGTATTGCATCTACTGGAAATATTACTTTTTTTACTAAATAACTATAACTCCTTATTGAATTACTTGCACTCATTATGCTGTCATTTAAGCATTGCCATATTGCCATTCCTGGTAAGAACCATACAACATATGGTGCTCCTGCCTCTCCTGGTGATTTAAATACGTATTGAAATACAAATACATACATCATTTGGAATATAAATGGTTGTAAAAATCCCCATATACTTCCTAAGCTTGTACTTGCAAATCTGTTTTTGAAGTCGCTTTTTCCTAGTTTCCATATTATGCTTCTATTTTTTAATATTGTTTTTATGAATTCCATTATTTTTTCTCCCGTTTTGATTATTTTTTTATTTGAAATTTTTTGTAATTTTTTGCTTAAAAATTCTGCATTTATTTTATATTTAAATTAGGGTTTTGTCAATAAAAATGAGGTTATTAATATTGTTAATTGAAAAAATATCTTTAGGGTTATGGAAATGGAAGGTGTACAAATAAATATTTTTGAGTGCGACCGAAATAATTTTAGAAATTCTTAATTAATTTTTAGGGGAATGTTCACGTCGAGCGCCAGCGAGGACTAAGTGAAAGGGACCCAAAAAATCAATTTAGAAATTCTTAAATTATGAAGCAAGCCGAAAAAATATTTATTTGTACACCTTCCATTCCCATAACCTTAAAGATATTTTTTTGTTTCTATATTATTGAGAATATCATGTACCCTATTAGTGGGAAGTGTAGTATCATAATTTCTTTTATTGCTCTTTTTTGTATTCCTTTGAATGATAGGTATTTAAAATATTTGTGTATTGGTAAATATATCATTTTGTGTTTTTGTGCATTTTTAAAGTATTTTATTACTTCATTTTCTTGTTTTTTTAGATTATTGTTTTCTATTCTTTTTGAATATTCTTCACACATTAGCACTCCTGCTAGATATGTGTCTGTTATTGCATGGTGTCTATATTTTAAATATGATTTATAGTTGTTTCCTTCTTTTTGTTTCCATATATGTACGTTTTGCTTGAAGTTTCTTCCTCCAAATGCATTGTTTCCGTGTAGTCTATAACCAAATAGTGGTTTATCCAAGCAATAAATTCCTTTCATTTTGGATGCTATGTAAACTGTGTTCCAGTCATGTGCCATTGTGCTTGGAGTGAATGGTATTAGTTTTTCTTTTACTTCTTTTGTAAATATCTGGCTACATCCAATAGCTATATGTCTTGAAAATGCTAGTATTTCCTTTTTACTGTTATTTTTTTCGTTTATTATTGGCATATTTTTGTATCTTAAATAACTCTCATGTAATATATTGCCTTTTTCATCAATTTGGTTTGCATCACAGTAGACTAGGTCTACATTTTTTTCTTTTAGTGTTTTTAAGCTTTCTTCTATTTTGTTTAGATACCATATATCGTCATGGTCACTAAAAGCTATATAATCTGCTGTTGATTGTGCTAAGACAAATTCAAAATTTTTTGTATAACCTAGATTTTGTGGTTGAAAATATAGTTTTATTCTATTGTCTTTTTTGGCATATTCTTGTAAAACTTCTTTTACTTCTTGTTTTGTTGAACAGTCATCTGAGATTATAAGTGTGAAGTTTTTATAGGTTTGATTTAGTATGCTATCTAGTTGAAGTTTTAAGTATTCTATATTTGTGTTATAAGTTGTTAGTAAGATATCTACTGCTACTGTGTTTTCCATTTTTTATCTCCTTTTTTGATTTTTCCGGTTTTATTTTACACTTTTTTGTATTTTTTTGCAATGTTTATTTTCAGTTTTATTTTATAAAATATGTTGATATATAAAAAAACAAGTGCTATAATAAACTCATATTTTATAGTAATACTCTCTTAGTAACTATTAATTATAGGCTTGGAGGGTAAAACCTCCAGAAATTTTAGGAGGTTAGCTATGTTAAAATTAGAGTTTTCCGAATCATTTATCAACTCAATATTGGGGTCTAACAAGAAGATACTTAAGCATTATAAGTATTTATTAAAAAATCATTCCACAGAAATTGAAACTGCTGCACATAACGTTTACAATCAATTTCAGGAAGGATCCGAAAACATTTTATTTACAAAATTTCATATTACAGAAGCTGATATTATAAGTAAATTGTATTCTCTTATTAAGAAAAGTGTTCTTATTGATGCAATTAGCTGTTTATCTAAAAGTAATAAATGTAATTTTGCTAAATCAATAATTTGGATTTTAGACAATGATTTATTAATATCATCTTATATTAGCCGGCATGAAAATTTTCTATATTATTACTATTCTTTGATTATCTTTCAAGGAAAGGTTAATAAAAGATTATTAGAAATTTTCGAAAATTTATATCTTCAATAACTAAAAAACTCAATTTAAACACAACAGCAAAACAGATATAATTTGAATTTATTTCAATTATATCTGTTTTGTTTTTATTTCTGTCAAAAAAGGCCGTCCCGTTTGACATTTCTGTCAGATGGGACGGTCTTTTTTGACATTTTATTTTACTAATCTTAATGTTTCTTTTGCTATCATTAATTCTTCGTTTGTAGGAATTACATATACTTTAACTGTTGAGTCTGGTGTAGAAATAACTTTTTCTTCCCCTCTCATATTGTTTTCATCTAAGTCTATTTTTACTCCCATAAATGCTAATTTTTCACAAATTCCTTTACGGATATTTATTTGGTTTTCTCCAATTCCACCTGTAAATATTATGTAGTCAACTCCATTCATTGCAACTGCATATTTTGCAATGTAGCTTGCTATTGAATAGTTGAATGTTTCTACTGCCATTAATGCATCTGGTTGTCCTTCTACAGATGTGTTTTCTATTACTCTGAAATCAGGTTTTAAGTTTGACATTCCTGAAAGTCCAGATTCTTTATTCAAAATGTCTTCCATTTCTTGTGCACTTAAATTTTCTTTTTTCATTAAATATGTAACTACTGATGGGTCTAAGTCTCCGCTTCTTGTAACCATTGGTAATCCTCCAAGTGGTGTAAGTCCCATACTTGTATCTAATGATTTTCCATCTTTTATTGCACATATACTTGAACCTTGTCCTAAGTGGCAAGTTACTATTTTTGTTCCTTCTAAAGATTTATTTTCTATTTCTGCAAGTCTTTGTGATACGTATAAATGAGATGTTCCATGTGCTCCGTATTTTCTTACTCCGTATTTTTCGTAATATTTATATGGTATTGGATATACATATTTTTCTTTTGGCATTGTTTGGTGGAAAGTTGTATCGAATACTGCTACCATTGGTTTTCCTGGCATAACTTTTTTGCAAGCTTCCATTCCTAAAACTGCTGCTGGATTGTGTAATGGTGCAAATTCACCACATTTTTTAATATTTTCTATTGCTTCATCATCAATTATTGCTGATTCTTTGAAGATTTCTCCTCCGTGAACAACTCTATGTCCTATTGCATTGATTTCATCTAAGCTTTCTATAACTTGATATTCTGGATTTGTGAATTGTTTTAAAGTAAAATCTATTGCTTCTGCATGATTATATGCTGGATTTTGAATTTCTACTTTTTTACCTTTTGCTTTATGTGTAATAAATGCTTCTTCTTCTCCTATTCTTTCGTATTTTCCAGATGCCATAACTTCATCTGTTTCCATATTGATTAATTGATATTTTAGTGATGAACTACCACAGTTTAATACTAATACCTTCATTTTTTACTCTCCTTTAAATTTATTTAATTTATTTATTTTGAGCTTGTACTGCTGTTATAGCAATAACTCCTGCTATATCTTCGGCACTACATCCTCTTGATAAATCATTAACTGGTTTTGCAATTCCTTGGCATAATGGTCCATATGCTTCTGCTTTTCCTAGTCTTTGTACTAATTTATAACCAATGTTTCCTGCATCTAAGTTAGGGAATATTAATACATTTGCTTCTCCTTTTAATGGACTTGTTGGTGCTTTTGAAGCCGCAACTTCCGGGATGATTGCAGCATCTAATTGTAATTCTCCATCTGCTATTAAATTTGGTTCTTTTTCTTTTAATAATTTTGTTGCTTCTATTACTTTTTCTGTTAATTCAGAATGTGCACTTCCATGGCTTGAATATGATAACATTGCAATTTTTGGTTCTTTTTGTACTAATTGTGTAAAACTTTTACTTGATGATATTGCAATTTCTGATAATTGGTCTGGATTGGGATTTTCATTTAATCCCGCATCTCCAAATATAAATGTTCCATTCTCTCCATATTCGCAATCTGGAACTACCATTACAAAAAATGCTGATACTAATTTTGTATCTGGCGCTGTTTTTAGTATTTGTAAAGCTGGTCTTAAAGTATCTGCTGTTGAATGTACAGCTCCTGAAACTAAACCATCTGCTTTTGTTTCTTCATCTTTTACCATAAGCATTCCAAAGTATACTGGATTTAGTACAAGTTCTTTTGCTTGTTCTATTGTCATTCCTTTATTTTTTCTTAGTTTATATAATAGTTGTGCATATTTTTCATAATTTTCTGATGTTTGTGGATTTATTATTGTTGCTCCCTCTATATTTACATTGTTTTCTTGTGCTTTTTGTTTGATTATTTCTTCATTTCCAACTAAAACAATGTTGGCATATTTTTCTTTTAATGCTATTTGTGTTGCTTTTAGTGTTCGTATGTCTTCTGCTTCAGGAAGCACTATTGTTTTTATTTCTTGTTTTGCTCTGTTTTTTATATTTTCTATAAAGTTCATTTCCTACCTCCATTTTTTCTGTTGTTTATTATATATATAAATTGAAAAAAGTACAAGTATTTTTCGAAAAAACTTGTACTTTGTTTTTTATATTTTTATTTTTTCTATTTCTTCTTCTGTTAATTTTGTAACTTCACTTATTTGTGATATTGGCATATTTATTTTTAAAAGATTTTTGGCTATTTCTAAACAACTCTGTTTTTTACCTTCTTTTCTTCCCATGTTTATATACATCTTGTTTTCGTTTCTTATCATATCTACTAATGCTAACATTTTCTCCTCACCTCCATCTATTTCTTCTGCTTTTAATTTTGTTTTTATTGCTTGATTTATTAGTGATACCGCTTCTTCTTTTTTGTCTAATATTCTTCTAAATATTTTGTCATGTCTGTTTGTTATATTGTAGCTTTCTTTTTGGTCTGATAATTGTGATATTTTAGGATTTTTAAAAATATCTTTATATTTCAGATAGTCTCCATAAGTAAAAATTTCTATATTACTTCATCTCCTTTATTATAATTATATTTTATTTATTTGTTAATGTTTTTTCTGCGGTAAAATTTATATTTTTTTATAATTCTTTTAATTATTTTTTTATTAACCTCCTTTTTTCCTATTTTTCTATAATAATTGTGGGATTTTTTTAGATTTATTTTTGTCTTTCCTAAGTTGTTTTGATTTAAAAATTTATAAGACTATACATTGACAAATAATGTACAGTCTTATATTATCATATTTTCTATTGCTTTTCAACATAAATCGTTCGACAAATTTCGTGCTTAAAAATTTTCTACTTTCATTTTTGTTATTTTGGCATAACCATTTCCAGAGTTACCTTGTACTTCTGTTGTTGTATCACTTGGAGATGGCATATAATTTCTTCCTGATTCCATTCTTGTATATAAAAAGTATTTTCCTGAATAATGTATAATATTTCCTGTGTGTATTATGTTTTCCTCTGTTGATGACTCTGCTATTGAGTTACATCCATCATATCCTGAAATATATGATGAACCTCCTGAGCCTGAAGACACCTCTCCTTTTCCCCAAACTCCAGCTCCGCCTCCGTAATAGCCTCCGCCACCTCCGGAACGTGAATTCCATTCTCTACTAAATTCTGCATATCCTCCACTTCCAAACAATCCAGTATAATTATTTGGCAAACTACTATCACTATTACTTCCACCTGCAATTTGTGTCGCTCCAGTTGCTGGTTTTAACTTTTTCTCGGTAACTTCACTATATATATTTCCATCCATTCCTATTAAAGCACCGCCTTGTCCACCATCACTATAATCAGAATGTGAAGTTCTACTATATGAACCTCCGCCTCCTCCTGCTACCATTATTCTACTTTTTAAAGATTCAAAATCATTCCAATTTCCATTTAATAATCTAATATCCGTTGCTCCTCCGCCATTAGTTCCGGTTTCTATTCCGACTGTACTGTAACCTCCAGATCCACCTCCATTATAACACATTGTCTCTTTTGCTCCATTATAACATTCACCAACATATATATACAATTTTTCTCCTTTAGTTAGTTTAATAATTCCTTTTGTATAAGCACCTTTTCCTCCTATAGCTTTTGAATAAGTTCCTCCTTGAGCTCCCCAACATTCTATTTTATAGTACCCATCTTCCGGTACTGTATATTCTTGTTCACTTCCTGTATAACTATATGTGTTTACCGTTGATGTTTCTTCAATCTTTTTTAAAACTTCTGATGAAGCTTCATCTCTTGATGTTCCACTAATATATTCATTTATTTTACTACTATATTCGCCTAATTTTTTATTTTCATCTTTTTGTGCATTTTCTGTTATATTTTTTGCTTGTTTTGCATTTTCAAATAATCCTGTTTGAGTTAGTGCATTTATTGCAACTCCTGCCAAAATTAATAAAATAATTATTGTAATAACTAATGGTAACAACCCACTATGCTATCCTTCAAATTTATATATTGAAGGCTCTTAAATCCTTTTAAATATAAGTCTATATGGGTTTTATCGTGTACAACAACTTTATCAACTATCTTTCTAAATATATCTGGTGTTATATTCTTATATTCTAAAATCTGTTTTATACTACTTATAGCACTTTGAGTTATTGTTTCTTTATCTTCCGATATTTGTTGTTTTAATAAATCTTTTTGTCTTATTTCTTCTGTTATTTCTAATTGCTCTTTTAATTTTTTATCTTTCTTATCAAACATTTCTTTTGAAATTAAGTCATTTAAATATAATTCAACTAGTTTTTCTTTTTTGCGTTCATATTCCTTTCTTTGTTTTACTACTTCATCAACATTATAATTTGTGCCTAAAATCGTTTCAAAATAGTTTTTAAGACTTTTTTGTAATGTTTCTAATATCTTTTCTTTATTTTCTTTCATAAGAGCAATACTTTTGATTATTGCATTTTTTAAACTTACATCACTTACCCTTTCGCTATTGCAACCAACTTTTGTGCCATTTATATAGTGTTCTTCTCCATGATTAACCTTATTTTTACACTTCCAACAACTTCTGTAACTGCCATCTTTTCTTGGTTTTCCTTTTGAACTTATAAATCCATTACCACATATTCCACATACCACTTTTCCTGATAGTTCATGCATATTTGAATAATTTATTTTATCTATACTATACATTTTATTTCTTCTTGCTAGTTCTATTTGTACTCTATTAAATAATTCTCTATCTATTATTGGCTCATGATGATTTTTTATATAAATAAATTCAACTTCTCCATTATTCTTCTTTTGTTTATGCTCTAAATAATCAACTGTATATGTAATTCTTTGTTTTAAATCACCTATGTATTTTTCGTTTTTTAGTATTTCTCTTATTGTTGATGATTGCCAATTATATTTATTCTTTATATCTTTTGGTCTTTTTAGCTCATAATATTCTTCTTTTAGTTTTTGTGCTATTTTATAACAACCATATCCATCATCTAAATACCAATGATAAATCTTTCTTATCATCTCTGCTTCTTTTTCATTTACTATAAGTTTTCCATTTTTAAATTCATAACCATACATAATATTTCCAAAAGCAACACCTTTTTTCATTTGTTGGATAACTCCAAATTGCACTCTTTCACTTGTTCTTCTGCTTTCATCTTGTGCTAATCCTGCCATTATTGTTAATCTTAATTCTCCATCAGAATCAAAAGTAGATATATTATCAATTAAAAATCTTATTTCTACTCCTAGCCTTTTTAGTTCTCTTGTTTTTTCTATTGTATCTAGTGTGTTTCTTGCAAATCTACATACTTCTTTTGTTAAAATAACATCAAACTTTCCTTGTTTCGCATCTTCTATCATTCTATTAAATTGTTCTCTATGTTTCAAAGATGTTCCAGATATTCCTTCATCTGCATACATTTTATATAATTGCCAACCACTTTCTTTTGAAATATAATCTTTAAAATATAATTCCTGATTTTCTACTGAATTTTTTTGATCTTCGTGGTCAGTAGATACCCTCGCATACACAGCTATTTTCTTCATATACTTCAACTCCTCAAATTCTTTCTTAATATAAGTTTAAGAAATCTATTTCATTTTCTTTTTTACATAATAATTTGAATCTTAAAAAATGTCAATTGTATAAAAAAATTTTTTCAATTTTTTTATATTTTTTTCAAAAAGCATTATTTCTAAAATTCTAATAGCAATAAGCAACTGAAAGTTGCTTTAAATAGGGTTTGGGACGATAGTCCCATAATCGTAGAATTTGGAAGGGCAATTTTTTGTCCGTACAAATTCAGTGCTTGCCACTTCAAAAAAATCAAAATAAATTTTTTGAAATGCACATTTTTTTATGCTTTTACTATGTGCTATACTTTGTGCATATCTATATAAATTATTTAATAGCTAATCTTAATTTTTTTGTACTCTTCTTATTATATTTTACTAACTTTATACCTATTTTTGTTGGTTTAAATTCTTTATTATAAACAACTTTTTGAAATACTTTATTTCGTATAAAATGAAAATTCAAATTCATATTTTTAATAATAAACTAAATAAAAAAACTTTTTATAGTTTTTCATTTTTATGTATTGCATTTACATTAATAATAATATAAAATAATAGCGTAATATAAAATTACAAAAGAAAAACGGAGGTATTTAAGTTATGAAAAATAAGATTAAGAAATTTTTAGTAAAAGGTAATATATGTAATCAAGATAATCGCAAAAATGCTGGTATCACTTTAGTTGCTCTAGTTATTACAATAGTAGTGCTAATAATATTAGCAACAGTTGTAATTAATTTAAGCTTAGGACAAAATGGATTATTTAATAAAGCTAAAATAGCTTCACAAGAATATAAAAATGCACAAGATTATGAAGAAGAACAAATAGCTAAATATAGTAATGATATTAATAGCTATGTTGATGGAAATAGAGATATATCTTCGGATATAGAAAATTTACAAAGGCAAATTGATGAGATTAAGTCCAACTATGTAAAAAAAGAAGAGAATATTTTAGTGTGGAGTCTGATTGATGTTATATCACCCAATACAAATTGGGTTAAATCAACAAAAGATATAAATCAGTATAAGTATATTGCAATATGTTGTGGAAGTAGCTCACAGGGAATGGTTTTAAATCCTTCAATAATAAGTGTTAAACAGTTTAAGGAAGAGTTTATATCTTCAAGTAAATATTTTTGTAGTCAAGTAACAGATGGTTATATCGCTAGAGCATATTACAATGATGGAATATATATTAAGTCGACAAACTTTAATTGTTCAATTTATGGAATAAAATAAAATATTAAAGGTATTGTTTTGTTTGTTGAAAATATCCATATAAAACTGATGATTTTTGTGTTATTATATAAATATTAGATTTGTCGATTGTGTGTATATTGTACGTGTATTATAAATAAGAATGCATAGCAATTTATGAAAAAATGATAATTGATATTTTTTAATAGGTTAAGTGAAGAAGGAGAGATTCAAAAGATGAAAAAAATTGATAAAAAAGATAATTTAGGTATAACATTGATAGCATTAGTATAAATTTACACTTCTTTTCTTAACCTGAAAGCTATAGTATTACAATAGTAATAAGACAAAGATAATTAGTTATTACAAATATAGATAAAAATATAGCAAAATTTCATACAAAAAATAATTATAAATAAAAAATAAGTAAAATATATTTTAAGAAGTTCTTTAAACTATAATTAAAGAACTTCTTTGTTATATCTATATCAAATTCAAATATACATTTACATCTATTTCTATATCTTCTTTAAAGTCTTTTTTACTAAAATGTGATATTCTTCTATCATCATTTACAAGGATAGCATTGTGTGTTAATAAGAAATGCTACCAACGTAATTCCATATTCTTTCTTAATTTTTTCCATTTCAAGTTTCCTCCTTTGTATTTTAACATGTCATTATTTGTTACATTAATAATACACTAATATGACATAAAAAGTCAATATAATTTAGCCTAATTTTATGATAATTTATATATAAAATTTCAAAAAATATAAGGTGATTTTATGATAAAAGAAAAAAGAAATTCCATGCATCTGACACAAGAGCAAATGTCAGAAAAACTGGGTATAAGTTTAAGACAATATGTAAGAATAGATAATGAAAAAGCATTTCCTAGGAGAGATATTTTAAAGAAGTTAATTGATGAGTTAGGTTTGACTAACGAAGAAATTGGAGCTTATATTAAAATTCTCACAGAAAATATTGCTTAATCATTATCTATTATTTTTTATTCTATTTGTTAGAAATATGTATATTTTCAGCCTTTGCATTCATTTCTCTTGAAATAATATTTTGAATTTGTGCAACTTGTTCTTTGCTTAATTCACTAGCCTCTATTATCACACTAACACTTTCCCCATTTACAAATACAACACTATTTTCAAAGCCTTTTGTTTGTATAAGATTTTCGCATATCATTATACTATTTTTTGTGTCATTTATTTTTTTTATTTCATCTGTTGCAGATTGTTTTTGTGTTTCTAGTGAATTGTCACTATTTAAAACTTTTTCATATGTTTCTATCATTTGCGAATACATTGTGTCTCTTTCTAATTTTGATGTTTTGAAATAATCACTATTATTTGTTTTGTTTGTTGTAGTAGAACTTGTAGTAACTGTATTGCTACTTGTGTTTTCTGTTTTAGCATTTTCTGCATTGTTGGTGGTATTGTTTACTGCCTCATTTACAATATCATTACTGCTGACTAATTGTGCATCTCCTATATTTGCCATTTTGTCTAATTCTTCTTCTGTTCCACTAGTTGGTATTATACTATTTGTATTACCATTAGTAGTATAGTTTAAATATCCTGCTGCTACTAACATTAAAGCAATAACATAGATTATTACTTGATTCTTTTTAAATAATTTCATAATTAATCCTCCTATTCCATTTCAAAAACTTGAATTTTGTGTGTAGCAAGCCCTGTTGCAGCTTCTACGGCTTGTATTATGTTTGTTTTCACATTAACATTTGATGCTCCTTTTGCTGTTATAATTGCACCTTCTATTTTTGGTTGCAAAGTTTTTTGAACTATTGGCGTTTTTTTTCCATTTTCTTCTTGATACACAATTTCTTTGTCTGAATCTGTTTGTTCTACTTTTCTTGTTCCACCAGATGTGTCTGTTTCTTCTGTTGTGCTTGTTTTGGAGTTTTCGTTATACATTGCAACTGTTTGACTTGATTCTGAGTAATTTATAAAAACTTTTACAGTTCCAACTCCTTGTATTTTTCCTAGTATATTTTCTAATCTTTCTTCTAAATTATTGCTTTCTTCTGTTTGAGTTGTATCTGTATTTGCAAGTTGTCTACCTGCTGTGTTGGTAATTGTTTTGTTCGATTTTTTATTTCCATTCCATACATAGTTTATAATAACAATTGTTATGATTAAAATAACAACAAAAAATACTAAGTTTTCTATTTTCTTTTTGTTGTTTCCTTCTGTTTCTTCTTTACTGTCAATTATTTTCTTTAATTTATCTTTAAACATGATTTGCTCACCCCGTATTCACTTATTAAAAATTCTTTTACACTTTCAATGTCTGTTTTGGTAATTTTCGAATTTTCATTTTCTGTACTGTTTTCTTTTGTATTGTTTCCTACTTTTACCTCTACTTTTTGAATTTTTTGTATTTCAGAAACAATTTTGTTTTCTATTGTTTCTGTTGTGTTTTCATTAGCTTTGGAATTTTCATCTGTTCTCGTCTCTTCTTTTTTGTCTAATTTTAAAGTTATCTTTTTTATACCTGAGCCATTATTTTCTTGAGATATATTTGCATCAACTTTGCAATATTCTATTGTATAGCCTTTTTCTTTTAACTTTTTGGTAATATCATTTTCTAATTCTTCTATATAAATTTCTTTTAATCTTTTGTCCATTGATTCTTGATTAACCTCTACATTACTGGTATCTAATTCTTCGTTTATATATGAAGAAACATCAATATTTTCAAAATTAAGCTTATCACTATTTTTTATAAAAGGAGATATTATACTAAACAATATATATAATCCCATTACCATTTTTACGTATTTTTTAGTTTTATTATTAGGGAGTAACATTTCTAATATTGATACTACAATTATTGCTAAACTTAAATTTTTTACCCAACTACTTAAAAAATTTACCACTTGTTCCTCCTTATCTGTACATCATTCCTGTATTAGACATTTTTATAAGTAAGGTTGTTCCTATTATTACCATAAAAAATATTGTGAATAATATTCCTAATAAGATTTTAAATATATCTCCCATTTCATCTAATAATTTCACTATTTTTGCATCTGCTATTACTTCGCTTATGCTTGCTACTAGCTTGTACGAGATTGTTAATACTGATAATTTTAAAATTGGCACTATGCATATACTGATTATTATTACCACTCCTACAAAACCTACTGCATTTTTTAATATAATTCCGCATCCTAGAACACTATCTACTACATCTCCTAAAATTTTTCCAACTACTGGTACTGCTGAACTTACAATTGATTTTGCGGTTTTCGCAGTTATTCCATCTACACTGCTTGCGAGTGTTCCTTCTAAAGATACTATTCCCACAAAAATTGTTAAAATTATTCCTAAAAACCATAATGTACTTGATTTTAAGAATTTTGATAATTTTGCTACTTGAACTTGGTCTGATATTTTTGATATTATGCTAATAGATGCAATTATTAAAATTATTGGTATCAATATGTTTTGAATTAAATTTCCTATAAAATTTATTAAGAATAATATTATTGGTTCTAGTATACTTGTGGTTGTTATGCTTCCTGTATATAACATCAGTGATACTAATACTGGTATTAATGTATTCATAAATCCTATTAGATTATTTGAAGTTTGTTTTGCTAAATTTATCACATCTGAAAAATTGCTCATTATTATTGTTACTATTGCTATGTATTGCACATAATAGATTAGCTTTGAAATACTGTCATTTTCTAGACTTTCACTTATTGATTTTAATATGCTATGTATTATTATAATTGCTAGAATACTAAGTAAGGATTTTATTCCTGTTTGAACTTCTGTACCCAATATGTTTAATATTTTTTTATATATTTTTGAATTGTCTACTTTTCCACTTATTGCTGAGTTTAATATTTCACTTATGTCTGCATCTGCGAAAAATTCTCCTGTATATTGTTTTGAATTTTCTATAAAAGAATTTATACCAAAAGTTTCTTTTTGTGTTGCAATTGTATTATCTTCTGCCTTTACTGTTTTAGGAATAAATATTATTGCAATTATAATTATTAATATTATTTTCTTTTGTATTTTCACATCTTTATTTCCTCCTTAATATTTTTGCTATGGCAGAATTTTTAATATAATTTCTAGCAGATTTGATATTATTGGTATTGACATTGATATTATTATTATTTTGCTTCCTATTTCTATTTTGCTGGCTATTGCTGCTTCTCCAGAGTCTTTACAAATACTTACTGCAAATTCTGAAAGAAAAGCTATTCCGGTTATTTTTATTAATATTGCTATAAACTGAGTATTAATTCCAAATTTGTCTTGTATTGATTGAATTATATTTATAATTCCAGTTAATTTGTCCATTACTAGAACTAATATCAACACTCCTGTTAATATGCTTATAAAAACTGCATATTCTGGTCTATATTGTTTTAACATAATAATAATAACTAAAGCTGTTAGAGCTATTCCTATAATTTTAATTATTTCCATAATTGAAGCTCCTTATAAATTACTTATAAATTAAACAAGGTTCTTACTGTATCAAATAATCCACTTATTTCTTTTATTACCATTGTTAAAACAATGACAAGTCCTGCAAGTGTTGTCATCATTGCTTGGTCTTCTCTACCTGCTCTTACTAAAACTTGATATAACACTGCAACTAATATTCCTATTGCTGCTATTTTAAATAATAAATCTATACTCATAATAAATCCCCCTATATCAAAATAATAACAATGGCTAGTCCTATTGTTGCCCCTAGCTTTTTGTATAATTTTTCATTTTTTTGTTTTTCTTCTTCCGCTTCTCGTATTTGTTTTTCTAAGAAAGTTTCTGTTACTTCAATTTGACTTATTTGCCCATCAGTGTCTGTTGACCCTAATAATTTAGATAAAGTTTTTATTGTTTGCTTGTCCTCTGTTTTCAAATTACTTTTTAATTCTTCAACCGCTTCTTCCCAAGCTATATCTGTGCTCTCAAATTTCATTTTTTCTTTTGCCTTAAAAAACAAATTTGATATATTTTTACTAGAATTCTCACTAATTTCTCCAAATATTTCAGGTATTGGTTCATATGTAAATTTTATTTTTGTTTTAAATATATTTAAAGCATTTTTTATTTCTTCTAATTCTTCAAGTCTTAACATATAACCTTTTGCTATATAATTTCCTATTACATTTGATAATATAAACACTAAAAAAAGCATACAATATTTAATAATTTGCATTTTTATTCTCCTTGCAATTATTTTTAATATTATATGCTTGTCTTTTTATTTTAGAACAATTTTTCTAATTCTTTTATTTTATCTCTTGTTTCAGCTGCTTTTTCGAATTCCATATTTGCAGCATATTCTAGCATTTGGTCTGTTAATTTTTCTATTGCCTTTTTAACATCTTCTTCTTTTTCCATTTTGAATTCTACACCAATGTCTTCTTGTTTTACTGCACTTATTGCCTCTCTTATTGATTTTGTTATTGTTTTTGGTGTTATTCCATGTGCTTTGTTGTATTCTTCTTGTATTTTTCTTCTTCTGTTGGTTTCTGTTATTGCTTTTTCCATAGATTCTGTTAATTCATCTGCATACATTATAACTGTTCCATCTGTATTTCTTGCAGCACGTCCTATTGTCTGTATTAGCGAACGTTCTGAACGTAAGAAGCCTTCTTTGTCTGCATCTAGTATTGCAACTAGTGATACTTCTGGTATGTCAAGTCCTTCTCTTAGTAAGTTTATTCCTACTAAAACGTCAAATTCTCCTAAACGTAGATTTCTAATAATTTCCATTCTTTCTAGTGCTTTTATATCTGAATGCATATAATTTACTTTTATGTCTAAGCTTTTTAAATATGCTGTTAGATCTTCTGCCATTTTTTTAGTTAGTGTTGTGACTAATACTCTTTCGTGTTTCTCTACTCTTTTTCGTATTTGCTCTATTAAATCATCTATTTGATTTGTTACTGGTTTTACTTCTATTTTAGGATCTAGTAATCCTGTTGGTCTTATTATTTGTTCAACTACATTTTCTTTACTGTGTTCTTTTTCGTAATCAGCTGGTGTTGCACTTACAAATATCACTTGATTTATTCTTTTCTCAAATTCGTCAAATGTTAATGGTCTATTGTCAAATGCTGATGGAAGTCTAAATCCATAGTTTACTAGTGATTCTTTTCTTGCTCTGTCTCCATTGTACATTGCTCTTACTTGTGGTATTGTAGCATGTGATTCATCTATTAAAAGTAAGAAGTCTTTTGGAAAATAGTCAAATAATGTATATGGTGGGCTTCCTGCAGGTCTTTGGCTTAAATGTCTTGAATAGTTTTCTATTCCTTGACAGAAACCTGTTTCTTTCATCATTTCTATATCAAAGTTTGTTCTTTCTTCTATTCTTTGAGCTTCGATTAGTTTATTATTATCTTTAAAATATTTTATTCTTTCTTGTAATTCTTCTTCTATTGTTCCTATTGCCTTATCTAACTTGTCTTTGCTTGTAACATATTGAGAAGCTGGTGGTATTAATATGTGTTTTCTTTCTCCTATTGCTTTTCCTGTTAATGGATTTATTTCTGAAATTTTTTCTATTTCATCTCCCCAAAATTCTACCCTAACTGCACTTTCACTTTGTGATGATGGATAGATTTCTACTATATCTCCCTTTGCTCTAAATGTTCCTCTTTTGAAGTCTATTTCATTTCTTGTATATTGCATTATTACTAGTTTTTTTAATACTTCGTCTCTAGATTTGTTCATTCCTGGTCGTAGAGACAACATCATTTCTTGATAGTCTACTGGGTCTCCTAAGCCATAAATGCATGATACTGATGCTACTATTATTACATCTCTTGTTTCAAATAATGATAGTGTTGCTGAATGTCTTAGTTTGTCTATTTCGTCATTTATTGATGCATCTTTTTCTATATATGTGTCTGAACTTGCTATATAACTTTCTGGTTGATAGTAGTCGTAATAAGATACAAAGTATTCTACATTATTTTCTGGGAAAAATTCTTTAAATTCTGAGTATAATTGCCCTGCTAGTGTTTTGTTATGTGCTAATACTAAGGTTGGTTTTTGAACTTTGTTTATTATGTTTGCCATTGTGAAGGTTTTTCCTGAGCCTGTAACTCCAAGTAATGTTTGAAATTTTTTGCCCTGATCTATTCCTTTTGATAAATATTCTATTGCTTGTGGTTGGTCTCCTGTTGGCTTATATGGTGAGTGTAGTTTAAACATTTTTACCCTCCTCCTATGATTTATATTCTACATTATTTTGTAATAAATGTCTACTTATTTAATAAAAGTTCCTGAATCTTTTAAATTCAAGAACTTTTTGTTATGTATTTATTTTAATTTGCCATAATTCCAAATGATTCACTATTTAGGTCTATTACATAAGCTGAAGAATTTTCTAACTCATCTGACATAATATCTTCATTGATAGAAAATACTTTTTTGTTTGCTTTTCTCTTTTTCTTTAATGATTCAAAGCTAATAATATTGCTTGGCTTCTCTTCTGGTTTGTTTTTATTGTTAATTTCTTCTATCATTTTTGTATATTCTTCTTGGCTCTTTAATATATTTTCATTTATTTCTGTTAGTTTATCATCATAATTTATTGCTTCTATTTTTTCTAATAATTCTTTATTATTATTTATTTGTAAATTTCTTAATTTTGAAATTCTGTGATTTACATTTGTTATTTGTTCATTTTGTAATTGTTTTAATAATTCTATTTCTTTATTTGCTAATTCTATTTTTGTTTTTAATACTTCTAGCTGATTAAATTCTTCCTCCATATTTTGTGTTTTTTGTTTTAATATCTCTAGTGTTTGAAGTTCTTTTACTGTATTTTCTATATCAGATTTAGCTTTTAATTGTTCATTTTTTAATTGTTCTACTTTCTCTTCAAATCCATTTATTTTATCATTTATTAATTCTCTGCTACTGATTAATTCATCAATATTTTCAAACATATTGTTGTTATTATCTTTTAATATGTTTATTTGTTCTAAAACATTTAATTTTTCTGAATCTAATTTTTCAAAATTTTCTAAAAGCTTGTTATTACTTATTTTTAAGCTTGTTATATCATCTTGCATTGTTTTTGTTTCTTCTTTAAAATTATTAATACTTTCAAGAATTTCTGTTTTATCATTTTCTTGTATTTCTTTTAGATTTTTTTGTTTTTTATTTAATTCTTTAATACTATTTTGCACTTTTGAATTTTCTGTTTTTAAGTCATTTATATTATTTATGATTTCTTGATTGTCTAATGATTGTTTATTTTTTATGTTATCTATTTCAGTATAAATATTGTTTATTTGTTCTTTTGAATTGTCATTGTCTAATCTTTTTTCTATATTTGATATTCTGCTAAATATTTTCTTAATTACATTTTTAAATCCATTTTCTTTTGGTTCTACTGTTTTTTCTTGTTGTTGTTCTACTACTTGAACCGTTTCTAATTCTTGTTCTACTTCTTTATTTAATAATTCTTGTTCTATTACTGGTCTAGCATTTTCTATTATTTCTAAAACTGTAATTATTGGTTGTTTTACTTGTATTTCTTTTTCAACTTTTTCTTGTTTTCCATCTCCATAATAATAGCCATAACCTTTTCCATAGTATTTATTATGTTGTACATCACTCTTGTTTAGTATAACACCCATTATTTTGCCACCGACATCTTGAATTTGTCTTTTTGTTTTCTTTAATTCATTTATTTTTGACACTTTATTTTCAGCAATTAATATTGTGCTGTCTACCATTGTTGATAATGCTATACTATCTGAAACTATCATACTTGGTGTTCCATCTAATAATACAAGGTCATACATTGATTTTAAAAGTTCTAATAAGTTTCTCATGTTTGTTGATGATAATAATTCTGATGGATTTGGTGGAATTGTTCCACTTTCTAAAATATGTAAATTTGGTATTTTAGTTTCTTTTATGTATTTTTTTGCTTTTTCTAAATTTTCTAATTTATTTTCTGTTATTTCTTTTATAAAGTCTGATAATCCTTCTCCTGTTTGGTTTTCAAATATTTGACTTCTTCCTTTTGGAGTTCTTAAGTTTGTATCTACTATAAGAACTTTTTTGTTTGCTTGAGCAAAAGCTACTGCTATATTATTTACTATAAAGCTTTTTCCTTCTTTTTCTCTTGCACTAGTAAATAAAATAGCTTTCTTTTTATTGATATTTGAAGCATACAATATATTTGTTCTTGTTGTTTTTAAACATTCTACTATATATGATTTTGGGTCTGTTTCTATTATTAATTCGTTGTTTGTTTTATTTGTATTTGGTATTGTCCCTATTGTTTCAAGCTTTAAATTTACTGGGATGTCTTTTTCAGATTTTATTGTGTCGTCAAGAATATAAAGTATTAATATCAATACTCCTGATGCAAATATTCCTGCCATTAAAGCTATTGCCATATCTTTAATATGATTTATATTACATGGTGTGTTTGATATTTCTGCTGTATCTATGATATTAATGTTTTGAATATTATAAATTGTTTTTATCTGTTCTACGAAAACTTTTGATATTTCATTAGCTATTTTCATTGCTGTTTCTGGATTTGAGTTTTCTACTGTTATTTTTAAGAATTGTGTATTTTTTATTTCTGCTACTGTTAAATTTTTTTGTAAATTTTGAACAGAAATATCAAGTCCTAAGTTTTCTATTACTTTACTTAGAACGTTTGCACTTTTAGCAATACTTCCATATGTAGAAATTAAACCAGAGTTTAAATTCAAGTCTGTTTGTGTTACTTGTTTTTCCCCCTGTGCCTCGTCTCCTGTTAATAAGACTGTTACAGATGAATTGTATTGAGGCTTTTTGTAATAATATGAATAGAAGTAGCTCATTACTAAACTTAATAATATTATTAGAGCTATAAATATTTTTTTGGATAAAATAATATTTAATATTTTTTTCATATCAATATATTCATTATTTTCCATTTACATCACCTATTTCTAATTATACCATGTTTTAGTAATTATCGCAACACTTTATGTCTATTTAGTGACGTATATTTAGAAACTACTGCATTTTTATTACTTTACAATATAAAAAAGGTATAAAAAGATTAATATTCTTTTCATACCTTTTATTATTACATAGCTTGTCTATATAAATTTATAAAATCTTCTTTACTAACTTCTCTTGGATTTCCTGGTTTACATGGGTCTTCCATAGCTTTATCTGCTAGCATTTCGAAATCTTCTTCTTTTGCTCCATAATCTTTTATTGTTTGTGTAATTCCTACTGCTTTTGATAATTCACTTATCATCCATACAAAAGTATTTATAACATCTTGGTCGTTTAAATGTTCTGCATCTGGTCTTCCGATTTGGCATAAGATTTCTCTAAATCTTTGTGCTGTTTCTGGATTTGCACCATTAAATCTCATAACTGTTGGTAATAACATTGCATTTGCAATTCCGTGTGGTGTGTCATATACTGCTCCTAATTGGTGAGCCATTGAGTGAACTATTCCTAATCCAACATTTGAGAATCCCATTCCTGCAATGTATTGAGCCATTCCCATCATTTCAATTGCTTTTTCATCCTTGTCGTTTACTGCTGCTGGTAAATATTTAAATATCATTTTTATAGCTTGCATATGGAACATATCTGATATTTCATTATGAGCTTTTGTTATATACCCTTCTACTGCATGTGTTAATGCATCCATTCCTGTTGCAGCAGCAAGTGTTTTTGGCATTGATGCCATTAAATCTGAATCTATTATTGCTACTATTGGAATATCATTTGGATCTACACATACCATTTTTATTTTTCTATCTTCATCTGTTATTACATAGTTTATTGTAACTTCAGATGCTGTTCCTGCTGTTGTTGGAAGTGCTATTACTGGCATTCCTCTATTAACTGTATTTGATGCTCCATTTAAAGATTTTATATCAGCTCTATCTGGGTTTGTCATTACTATTGATATACCTTTTGCTGTGTCCATACTTGAACCACCACCAACTGTTACAATAACATCAGCTCCTGATGCTTTACAAGCCTCTACACCATCTGTTACATTTTTTATAGTTGGGTTTGGTTTTATTTCATCATATAATGTATAATCTATGTTTGCATTTTTGAATATTTCCTCAACTTTTGCAGTTACACCTGCGTTAACTAGTGATTTATCACTTACTAAAAATACTTTTTTAAATTTTCTTTTTGTTATTTCTTCTGCTAAAGCTCCTCTTGCTTCCTTTCCAAAATAAGATGTTTCATTTAAGACAAATTTTATTGCCATTTTACATTCCTCCTTTATATAAATATTTATTATTACATATTCCCATCTTTATATTCGCTAGGAATATTAAAGTAATCATTTTTCACAGTGCCATATGAGATGTCTACTTTTAATAATTCTTCTTCATCTCCTGCAATTGTTTTTATATAAACGATTTTATCGTTATCATAGTATATCCTTGTTTTTGCTTTTGTTAAATCTGTCACTGCTATTTTGTTATTTATTAAAAAGTCTTGGTATTTTTCAAATTCTTCATATTGATAATTTTTACCATTTACTTTTTCTTTTCCAGTGTTACTTGACATTTCTTTTAACTTTGATAATTTTTGTTGGATTTCTGTTGATATTTCTGTATTATTTTTGTATGTGTAATATGTTTTATTACTATCATCTACAAAATATGTGTCATTTCCTTTTACTATATATTTGTAAGTTACTCCATTTCTTGTTGTTTCTTTATATGCTTGGTCATCTTTTATTACTATTGTTTCTTTATTGTTCTCATCTAATGTTGTTGTAAATGTCATTTCTTTTGAATTTGCTATTTTTTCATAATTTTTTTGTATCTCCACAGATTCTGTTTGTTCTGTTTTGTTTGTTTTATTTTTACTAGATAGAGCAAATATTATTACTCCAATAATTACAACTACTAATATAATTATTCCAATAATTATCATTGGTTTTTTAAGTTTATTATCTTTCATGTTCTTTTGTACCTCCTAAATTTTATTTTTAATTAGTCTCCTAAGTTAATTCCTATACTTCTTGCTGTTTTTACTAAATCATCATCCATTGTTACTTTTCTTTGGTTACTTACTGCTGTATTTCCTGAAACAGCTCCTATTTCTTTGTTTTCTCCAACAACATCTTCTAATGATACATAATCTAATTTGTTATTTTTTATAACTGTTAATACTCCAAATTTTTCTTCTAATGCTAATTGCATTGCTTTTGCACCATATTTTGTTGATAAAACTCTATCAAATGCTGTTGGTGTTCCTCCCCTTTGCATATATCCTAAAGTTGTGTTTCTTGCTTCTAATCCTGTTAATTCTTGTAATTGTTTTGCAACTATTGGACCTACTCCTCCAAGCTTTGTGTTGTCTACACCTTTTCCGTTATCTCTTTCATTTTCTACTGTTATATCTCCACCTATTGGTTTTGCACCTTCTGCAACAACTACAACACTGAAGTTTTTACCTCTTTTTTGTCTATTTTTTATTTTTTCTGCAACTTTATTTATATCATATGGAATTTCTGGAATTAATGCAACATCTGCACCACCTGCTATTGCTGATTCTAATGCAATCCATCCAGCATATCTTCCCATTACTTCTAGAACCATTATTCTATGATGTGTTTCTCCTGTTGTATGAAGTCTATCAAGTGCTTCCATTGCAACAGATACAGCTGTATTATACCCAAATGTTATTTCTGTACATGCAACATCATTATCTATTGTTTTTGGTACACCAATTACATTTACTCCTTTTAATGAAAAATCTCTTGCTGATTTTTGAGTACCATCTCCACCTAATGTGAATACACAATCAAATCCATCATTTTTAATATTTTGAACACATTTATCTGACAAATCTTGATATTCTACAGTTCCATCTTCTTTTACTACTTTATAATTAAATACATTTGCATTTGTTGATGAACCTATAATTGAACCACCCTTTGGTAAAATTCCTTTTGCATTTCCTTCTTCTGCTGTACTTAGTTTTACATACTCATTTTTTAATAGTCCATTATAACCATCAATAAATCCGTAACATTCTACATCACTATTTTCTGCTGTTTTTACAATTCCTCTAATAACAGCATTAAATCCTGCTACATCTCCTCCATTTGCTAATATAGCTACTTTTTTTATCATTTTAAATCCTCCCTTGTTCTCTTTAGCTTATTAATTTTTTTATATCTTCGTCTTGTTTTAATTCTTTGCTTAAGAATAAATATGCTCTTTTATCTTGTTTTATTGCTATTTCTGCTAATTCTTTATCACTTCTTAATCTTAAACTTGCATATTTTATTATTAATCCCTTATTTTCTATCGCTGTTTTTACTACTTCTCTATCATCTCTTAGTCTTTCACTTGCATAATATAAAGTTTGCCCATATGTTTTAACACTTTCCATTATTACTTCTTTATCTGCTTTTAATGCTTCTGATGCATAACAAGCAGTCCATGGTGCTCCATTTATTGCTAATAAAACCAGCTCTTTATTATTTCTTAATCTTTTACTTACAAATTCCATTGCTTCGCCATCTTGTGTTAATGCTGTTTTTACTACTTCTTCATCATCTTGAAATTCAGGGGCAGCAAATTCTAAGAGTTTTCCTTTTTTTCTAACCGCTTCTAATACATATTCTCTTGAATTTCTATTTTGTTTCATTTCTGTAACATCTTTTGCTTCCATTATGTATTACTCACCTGCTTTTCATTTTTACTTGTATTTTGTGCTATTAATGCTTTTATTTTTATTCCTTGTTCTGTAAACATTTTTTCATGTTCTGTTTCTATATTATGTTCAAAAATTGGTTCTTGGTGTAAGTCATATGTTTTTGCTTTAACTTCAAATCCTGTTTCTTCTAAATATAGTAATGTTGAATTGAATAAATCATCATCATCTGTTTTAAAGTATATTTCTCCATTTGATGTTAAAAATTGTTTGTATTTTTCTAGTTGTCTTGTATGTGTTAGTCTCTTCTTTCTATGTTTTCCTTTTGGCCATGGATTACAGAAGTTGATATATATTCTTTCTATTTTATCTTCTTTGTCTAGTATTTGTAGTATTCGCTCTATGTCATATCTTGTTAATACTATGTTTTCTGGTTTTATGTTTTTTTCTGCATATACTTGTTCTACATTTCTTTTTGCAAGTCCTAACATTGCATCTATTAAGTCTATTGCTATATAATTTTTGTCTAAGTTTTCTGATGCTAGGTTTGAGATAAATTGTCCTTTTCCACATCCTAGTTCTATGTGTAGTGGGTTGTTTGGATTTTTGAAAAATTTTTTCCATTTTCCTTTCATTTTTTCTGGTTCGTCTATATAGAATTTACTTGCTTCTAGTTCTGGTCTTGCCCATTTTTTGTATCTTATCCTCATGCTTTTTTGCTCCTTATTTTATTGTTTTTGCTATTTGAATTATACACATAATTTTTTTAATTGTAAAGGTGTTTTTCAAAATATTCTATAATATAAAATTAGCCCTAATATTAACCTTTTATTTTTAATATTAGGGCTTGATTATTCTTTGTTTTTTTATTTTGCAATATTTTAGTAAATTTTCATCTTTTAGTATAACACATTTTTAATATCGAGTACTTGCTTCTTTATTTTGCTAAAGATATATGATAAAATACTAATATCAAATTAAATGGAGTATGTTTATGGAATTAAAATATAAAGTTGAAAATGAGAATTTAACAATAAATCAAATATTGCAAAACAATCTTAAAGTATCTTCTAGATTGCTTTATAAACTTGTAAAAAATAATTGTATTTTTCTTAATGGAAAAGAATGTGATACTAGAAATATAGCCTCTCCTAATGATATTATAACTATTAATTTTGATTATTCTGAAGATAATTCTAATATTGTACCTACTGAAATGGATTTAAATATTGTTTTTGAAGATGATTGGCTTTTAATAGTTAATAAACCTGCTGGTATTGCAACTCATCCATCTGTTTTACACTTTTCTGATTCTTTATGTAATGGTGTTAGATTTTATTTTGACTCTATTGGTTTAAAGAAAAAAGTTAGACCTGTTAATAGATTAGATTTAAATACTTCTGGTTTAGTAATTTTTGCTAAATGTGAGTATATTCAAGAATGTTTAATTTCTCAAATGAAGTCTAATGTATTTAAAAAAGATTATTTGGCTATTTGTGATGGTATTTTTGCAGATAAAGTTGGTGTTATCAATTTACCTATTGCTAGGAAAGAAAATAGTATTATTGAAAGATGTATTTCTGAAGATGGGCAAATTTCTATTACTCATTATGAAGTTTTAAAAGAATTTGATAATTTTAGTTTAGTTAAGTGTTCTTTAGAAACTGGTAGAACTCATCAAATTCGTGTTCATATGAGTAATGTTGGGCATCCTCTTATTGGTGATTCTTTGTATGGTACTGATTCTAATTTGATTGAAAGGCAAGCTTTACATTGTTATCATATTTGTTTTTCTCATCCAATTTTTAAGAATGATTTGGATTTTGTTTGCGATTTGCCTGATGATTTTAAAAAATTGACAAAAAAATAAAAGAGTAAATCTGTAAGCCGGGTTCTGTCGTTAAAAATAGTCATTTATCTAGGATATATATTGCTATATATCTCAAGCCACGCAATTCAGAAGGCGTCGAGCAGACTTTATCTTCTTCTTAGGTGTTGCTCCAGATGGGGTTTACACTGTCCCCCTATGTCACCATAAGGGCGGTGAGCTCTTACCTCACCTTTTCATCCTTACCTTGAAATCAAGGCGGTTATTTTCTGTTGCACTTTCCTTAGGGTTGCCCCTACTAGACGTTATCTAGCATCTTTGCTCTATGGAGCCCGGACTTTCCTCTTGTAGTTCCTTTCGGAATTTACCAGCGACTATTCAATTTACTCTGTTTTGTATTATATCATATATTTTCTAATTCTTCTAGCAAATTTTTATATTTTATTAAAAAAATTTCTTTTTCTTTAGTTTTGGTTGAATTTTGAAGTTCATTTATTTGAACATATGCCTTATTTATTATATATTGATTTTTATTACTACTTTGAGAATTTGTAAGTATTTTAGTAAATTCTTGATTTGCTAAATTCACATTTTCTGTAATTGGATTCCAATCGTTTTTATCTAACAAGCTATAAGCTTTAAATATATTATTTTTTGTTTTTATTAATATTTTTTTGTTTGTATCATCTGTTGAATTTTCTATAAAATCTGGTAAGTAATTATATAAATTTGCTAAAGCATCTAGTGCATTTTGCTTGTTTTCTTCTTTTATAGCTTTCATTAAATTATCATATTCTTGATTAAAGTTTGTTATTTTTTCTTTGTTTATATTTATTTTATATAAATCAATTGTAAGTGATGGAATTGCTGAATATAATATTTCAACTTCATTTTTTAAATTCTCCCAATTTATGTCACTATTATTTGTTAAAACTCCTGATAATTTCATTTCATAATTTTGATTTTCTTTTGATTCTTCTGAACTTTGGCTACTTCCATTTTCTTTTTGGCTTTCTCCCTGATCTCCAGATGAAGAACTTTCTGAGGAAGAAGAGCTTCCTGAGGATGGAGTAGTTTCTGATGCACTGCTTGATGAATTGTCTTTTAAATCTTCTTTATTTATTTGACTTGTATTTATTCTATAGTTTTCAAATTTAATGTTATTTAATTCATTAAACATATTTACAAAACTTAATTCTATTCTTTGAATTTCTGTTTCTGTTTTTTCTTTTTCATCTTCATTTTTATTGATATCTGCATATGATTTAAATAATATAAAAGCTATACTTAGTACAAATATTACTAAGAAAATATAAGCTATTTTTTGATATTTTTTCAAAATATACCTCCATTTTTTTATTTTAGTATTTGCTTTTTTGTAAAAACTATTCCTTTAGTATATTTTTTTTATTATTTATCATAATATTATTATAGATTTGATAAGGAGATTGTGATGGTTTCTGTTAATTTAATTAGTGAAGATTCTTATGAATTAGAAAAATTTTTGAGTTCTTTTTATAATTCTTCTTTTGATATAAATGATAATTTAAATTGGGAACATAAATACAGTAATCCTGTAGAACTAGCTGAAATCATTGGTGCTTATGTTGATAATTTTGATGATTTTAATATTGTTATGTGGGTTTCTCTTGATAAAGGTGTATATATTAATGTAACTACAGATAATGCTGATAGTTTGATTAAATATTTGTATGAAAGATATCCTTATTGATTTGCAAAATATTGATTTATAAATTTAAAAGCCGAATACTTTTTATATTCGACTTTTATAATTTTACTCATCTCCATATTTTATTTCTTCTACTGTTTTATCATCTTCTAATTTAACATCAGATTCTACTTCAACAGTCTTTTTTAAGTCTTCACAGTTGTCATCTGAACATTCTTCGTTTTTGTCTTCTACTATTTCGACTTCTTTTGCTTGTGTTTCTTCAACTTCTTCTTGTTTTGCACCACATTCTGGACAGAATTTTACGTCTTTATCTATTTCAGCAAAACATTTTTCACATTTTCTTTTATCTTTTAATTCTAGGCATTGTTTTAAATTAGATTCTATTTCAGCACTCATTACATCTATTTTTGTGCATTCTTCTTCTAATTCTTTTTCTAAATCTACTTTTTCTTCTCTTACATGGTTTTCATAAACTTTTTTACCTATTTCTTTGTATATATCAGATATTTGTGATTTTAAGTCTGCTATTTTCATTCTCAATTTTGCTTCTTTTGCTAATTTTCCTGTTTTGTCAGCAGTTACTTTATATGCTTCACTTGCTTTTTTACCTAATTTATTAAAAATTTCCATTTTTATTCCTCCTTAAATGTGTCAATTATTTAATATTTATATTATGGTTTTTATTAGTATTTATTATACAATTTTATTCCATTTTTTTGTCTCGTGTCATTAAATTTTTTACAGCTTCTTGTGGATCTAGTTTATTATATAATACTTCATATACCGCATTAACTATTGGCATTTCTATATTATTTATTTTTCCAAGTTGATATGCTACATCTATGTTGTCTATACTTTCTATTACCATTCCGACTTCTTTTTTTGTTTCTTCTAATGTTTTTCCTTGTCCTATTAATTTTCCAGCTTTTCTATTTCTACTATGCTCACTTAAACAAGTTACTATAAGGTCACCTAATCCACTTAATCCATAAAATGTTTCTAGTTCTCCTCCTAGTTTTATTCCAAGTCTTGATATTTCTTTTAATCCTCTTGTTATTAAGGCTGCAAATGAATTATCTCCTAGTCCAATTCCTGCTGCAACTCCGGCGCAAAATGCTATAATATTTTTTAATGCTCCTCCAAGTTCTACACCTTTTACATCATTACTTGTGTATATTCTCATTTTTTCTGACATAAATGTTTCTTGTAACATATCTAATACTTCATTGTATTTTGATGCCATAACTAATGCTGTTGGAACTCCTATTGAAACTTCTTCTGCATGACTTGGTCCTGATAAAACTCCTACTTTTACATTTGGTAATTCTTCTTCAATAACTTCATCTAAGGTTTTTAATGTTTCTTTTTCAAACCCTTTTGAACATATTATTACTGGCTTTTCTCCAACATATTGTTTGTATTGTTTGAATGTACTTCTTGTGAATTTTGATGGTGTTACATGTAATATAAATTCAGTATCTTTTATTACTTCTTCATAACTTGTTGAACAATAGATATTCTCTGGTATAATTAAATCTGGTAAGAATTTGCATTTTTTTTCGTTATTGATTAAATCTCTTTCCTCTTCAGAAAATGACCATATTTTTACTTGGTTTCCTACATTTGCTAGATATGTTGCTAATGCAACACCCCAGCTACCACTTCCTATAATAGCTATTTTTTTCATATTTATTTTTGTTTCTCCTTTGTTATTTGGTTTCTTTTTTACCAAAGCTTAATTTATTTTCTGTTCCACTCATTATTCTTTTTATGTTAGCTCTATGGTTGTATAATACTATTATTGCTAATATTACACTATATACAAAATAAACTTTTCCACTTTTTCCTTCAGTTAATACTGTGTAATTTTCGTTTATAAATAAAGTTAACACTGGGAATAATACAGCTGCACCACATGAACCAACTGATACCATTTTTGTTAAAATCATTAATACTAATGCAAACACTAAACAAATTAGTCCTATTTGCCAGTTAGACATAAGTAAAACTCCTAAAGATGTTGCAACACCTTTTCCTCCTTTAAATCCAAAGAAGATTGGGAATGTATGTCCTAAAACTACTGCTATTCCTGCTATTTGTACTATTAATTCTTTGTCTACATTTTTAAATATATTTCCTATTATCATAGCAATTAATATTGCTATAACTCCTTTTAAAACATCACAAATTAATGTTATTACTGCTGCTTTTTTTCCAACTGTTCTTAATACATTTGTGCTTCCTGCATTTCCGCTTCCTTTTTCTCTTACATCAAATCCAGCCATTTTTTTGCTTATAATAACTGAAAAACTTATACTTCCTATTAAATATGCTATTACTGCCATTAAAATATATGCTGTCATTTTTATTACCTCCTTTTATGCCTTTTATTATTCGGCATATTTTTCATTTTTTTCTCTTGCGATAATTCTTACTGGTGTTCCTTCCAATCCAAATTCTTTTCTTATTTGATTTACTAAATATCTTTGATAAGAAAAGTGGAACAATTCTTTATTGTTTACAAATATTACAAATGTTGGTGGCTTTGTCGATACTTGTGTTCCATAGAATATTTTTAATCTTCTTCCTTTATCTGTTGGTGGTTGAACAATTGCAATTGCTTCATTTATTACTTGATTTAATATTGATGTTGATACTCTTAATGAATTTTGTTTTGCTACGTTATTTATCATTTCAAATAATTTATCGACCCTTTGTCCTGTTTTAGCTGAAATAAAGATTACTGGTGCATATGATAAGTATGATAATTTGTTGTAAACTTCTTTTTTATATTTTTCTAAAGTTCCTGTTGTTTTTTCGTATTCGTCCCATTTATTTACAACTATTATTACACCTTTTCCTGCTTCGTGAGCCTCACCTGCTATTTTAGCATCTTGTTCTGTTACACCATCATTTGCATCAATCATCATTAAGCATACATCTGCTCTTTCTACTGCAAGTAAACTTCTCATTACACTGTATTTTTCAATACTTTCATTTACTTTGCTTTTCTTTCTAATTCCTGCAGTATCAATTAAAACATATTTTCCATGTTCATTTTCAAAAGGAGAGTCTATTGCATCTCTTGTTGTTCCTGCAATATCACTTACTATATTCCTTTTTTCTCCTAATATTTTATTAATTAAAGATGATTTTCCTACATTTGGTTTTCCTATTACTGCTACTTTTATTATTTCTTTTTCTTCTTCATTTTCATCTTTTTCTGGGAAATGTTCATATATTGCATCTAAAACATCTCCTATTCCTAAAGCATTTGTAGCAGAAATTGCAAAAGGTTCACCTATTCCTAAATTATAAAACTCATAAATTTCTTGACTATCTTTTTCGTAATTATCAGCTTTGTTACAAACTAATACAATCGGTTTTCCTGATTTTTTTAACATTAATGAAATTTCTCTATCTGCTGCAGTTACACCTTGTCTTATATCTGTTAAAAAGATAATTACATCAGCCATTGCTATTGCTAGATTAGCTTGTTCTCTCATTTGAGATAATATTATATCATCAGAATCTGGTTCAATTCCTCCAGTATCTATTAATGTAAAGTTTCTTCCACGCCAGTTTGTTTCTGCATATATTCTATCTCTTGTAACACCTGGTGTATCTTGAACTATTGATATTCTACTACCTGCCAAATAGTTGAAAAATGTTGATTTTCCTACATTTGGTTTTCCTATTATTGCTACTATTGGTTTTGACATATTATTTTTTCCCTTCTTTATATTTTTGTGGGAGGAATTATCTTCCTCCTCCGCCTCCTCCGGCCACCACCGCCGGCCTCCGCCTCCTGAGAAGCCTCCGCCACCGCCTGAGCCTGATGAGTAACTTGATGATGCTGTTGCAGATGTTATTGAACTACTTATTGCACTTGAGAAACTTGATGAAAAATCTGTGTGCATCATAACATTCATACAAGTATATGTTCCTATTGAGTTTGTCATTTCTTCAAAATTTGGGTAAACTATTTTTAATTGTTTTATTACTTTGTCTGCTATTCCCATTACTGTCGCATATACTAAATATTTTTCCCATATTACTAATTCTGGAACTTCTCTTTCTTTTAGTAATGAGAAGTCTTCCATATATTTTTTAAGTCCTTTCCATTGTTCTTTAGTATCTACACCTTTTTGTGTTAGAACATTTAATTTTTTTGCTATTCTATTACATAAAATTGCATTAATTATCATTATTATTAATGGTGCTATTAGTGCTAATCCAAAACCACTTGTAAATATTAAAGTAAAGATTACTCCTAATATATATTCCCCACATTTTTCTTTATAATCACTATATTCTTTTTTAGCCTTTGAATCAATTAATTCTTTTCCTATAAGTTGGTCTTCAACTGATTTATATGTTCCACTTAATAAACTTTCAATTTTTGATGGATTATTTTTGATATATTTTTCTAATTCTTTTAATGTTATTGTGTCTTTTTTGTTAGCTGCTTTTATTATAAATGTCATTATTCTTTCTTCATTTAGGGGTAATCCATCACTTACTTGTTTTTTTAGAGTTATTGTCACTATATCTTTTCCTAGTGTTTTCTTTTCTTGTTGTATTTCTATATAACCTCTTAATGTTAAATCCAAAACTGTTGCTGAGAATATTTTGCCAAAATTTTGAGCTGTGAATTTAGTTACCGTTTCATTCATAGTTTTGTAAGCTTCGCCTGGTGTTGAATCTTCATCTGGTAAATCTCTATAATATTCTAATTTTGTTGTTGGTTCAAATTTATTTAATCCTTTTATTTTTTTCCAATATTTAATTGTCTTTTTAAAGAAAAATACACCTAATAAAATATTTAATCCAAGCCATGCACCAAATAATACATATTTAAAGTTTTTTTCTATCCATTCTTGTCTTTTTCTACTTGCATTAGCTTTATTAGCCCATTTTGTTTCTTCTTTTACAACATTGTCTAAGGTATTTTTATTTTTTATTCTTCCTGCAGTTGTAATTAAATTAGTCGGAAATAATATTCTTACTTCTACATATGTTCCATTTTTAAAATTATCCACTTCAAATTCTATTTTATTTGTATCTGTTGCATATATTGTACCATTTAAGTTTTTAGTATGTCCCCATACTTTTATTTCGTCTTTATTATCTACATTTGATGGTAATAAAATTGTTCCTGTTATTTTATTTGCATCTACTTCAAATGTGTTTCCAACAAATTGCCAATATAATTCAGCATAATCATTATATTTTGTTATTGCATCTTTTACTGTATATGATATTTTATATTCTCTTCTTGCTGAGCTATTATCTAATCCAACACCCCAACCGATTTCAAAGTCATCATCATCATTTTCTGTTCCATAGTAATAACCTTTTGCTACATGATATGCCCATTCACTAGTTTGAATAAAATTATTTTGTATTCCATTTGTAATGTCTGTTACTGTAGCATTTGTTATTCCTGAATATTTTGAATTGTCTGTTTTAAATGTTTTATATAATGTATTTGTACTTTTTATATTAATGTCCCAAATTTCTGTTACATCCATACTTCCATCCGCATTTATTTGTGCTTGAAAATCTAAGTTATTTAACTTCAAGTTCCCTGCTTTTGATTGATTTGTTCCTATGCAAATGAAAAATAGTAAAAATGTTATTATATAAAGTATTTTTTTCTTTATTTTCACTACTTTTTTCCCCTTTCATTTGATATTCTTATTTTACTATAACTGATTAGAAAAAGCAAGAAATTTTTGCCATAATTTAATATGTCTATACTAGAGTGACATAAATAACTTTTAATCTGTAAAAAGAATTTACTTTTCCTAAATTTTAATTGTCCTCTATAATGTTATTTATTTTAATAACGCATTTTTTTATTTGACGTTCTTTATTATAAAAATTATATTTTTTATATTCTAAATTGGACATCCCACCCAAAATATGATACTATTATAAAAAAATAAAAAAAAGGACTGATAAAAATGGCATTTGATGGAATTGTAACAAAAGCAATAACCACAGAAATTACTCCCCTTTGCGGAGCAAGAATAGATAAAGTTTTTGAGCCTAATAAAAATGAAATTATATTAGGTTTATATTTAAATGGCTGTAACTATGCATTAAATATATGTATAGAAGCCCAAAATTGCAGAATAAACTTAACAACACATTCAAAACCCAATCCTCAAATTGCTCCTAATTTCTGTATGCTACTTAGAAAAAATTTAATTGGATTGAAACTAAAAAATATTATAACTTTTGATTTAGAAAGATTAATTATTTTAGAATTTGAAGGTTTTGATGAATTAGATGATATTATTTCTAAAAAGTTAGTTATTGAATTAATGGGAAAACACAGTAATATCATATTACTTGATGATAATAATGTAATTATTGATAGCTTAAGACATATAAAAGAAATTGATGAAAATTATAGAGATATTTTACCACACACAAAATATACATTTCCAACTTCAGATAAAAATAATTTTCTAGAATTGTCAAATTTTGAAGCTTTCTTTAATATTATAATTTCTAATTTTTCAGATATTTTAGAAGCAAATAATATAAATGATTTAGCAAATCAAATATCTTCTACTTTTAATGGAATTAGTAAAAGTTTTATAAATTCTATAATTAACAAATATCAAATAGAGAAAGTTGATAAATCAAATTTAGAGATAATATTTAATTATATAACTACTGTTATAAATAATATTGGAACTGATAATTTATCTTTCGAAAGCATCAAAAACAAAGATGATATTATAAAAGATTATTTTTTAACCACTAAGAAAAATTCTGAGGCTTTTAATCTAAATTTCTATATAGATGATTTTTATTATTCAAAGGAAACAAATGAAAATTTTAAAAATTATAGAAATTCTTTATTAAAACTTATTTTAGATACTTTGAAAAAATATAATAAACGTTTAGAACATATCAATCAAAAATTAAAAGAATGTGATGATATGGACAAATATAGAATTTGGGGTGAATTGATAACTGCTAATCTTTATAGAATTCCTAACAAAAATGTAGATATGGTAGAAGTTGAAAATTATTATGACAATAATAATTTGATTACTATAAAATTAGATAAAAAATATTCTCCTAGCATAAATGCAAAACGTTTCTTTAAAAAATATTCTAAATTAAAAAATACTTTGGAAATTGTAAGTGTTCAAAAAATTGATACTTTAAATGAACTTAATTACATTGAAAGTGTTGTTTATGAACTTGAAAATTCTACTTCTGTTAATGAACTTGTTGATATTTTTGAAGAAATCTCTGAAAATGATATTTTTAAAGAAAGAACCTCCAAATATAAAACTAAAAAGAAATCCAAAATTAAAAAATCAAGTTTAACTAAAAATAAAGATGTTTCATTTAATCCTATTAAATACAATGTTGATGGTTATACTATTTTAGTTGGAAGAAATAACAAGGAAAATGATTATTTAAGCTTAAAATTTGCAAATAAAAATGATTTATGGTTTCATACAAAAGATATTCATGGTAGCCACACTATATTAAGAATTGATACTTCTAAGCCTTTACCTGATAATGATATTTTAGTTAAAGTTGCTAAAATTGCTGCATTACATAGTAAGGCTAAAAATTCTTCAAATGTCCCTGTTGATTATTGTGAAGTACGTTTTGTTAAAAAGCCATCTGGTTCTAAACCTGGCATGGTTATTTATACCAATAATAGAACGTTAAATGTAACACCTTAAAGTAAATAATAAAAAAAATGAAATAGAAAAAGACCAATGGATCTTTTCTCTATTTCATTTTTTCTTTTATTCTAACTAAAGTATTCAAAGCATCAATTGGTGTTAATTCATTTAAATTAACTTTATCAATTTCGTGTGCAATTTCTGCTAATTTATAATTAAACATATCAAATTGACCTTCTACTGCTTTTTTACTTTCTTTTTCTTGTTTCTTTCCAGTCAAGATATTTTTTCTTTCTAATCCTCTTAATATTTCATCCGCTTTTTGTGTAACAGCTTTAGGTACACCTGCCAAACGAGCAACATGAATACCGTAACTTTCATCTGTTCCACCTCTTAAAATTTTTCTTAAGAAGATTATATCTTCACCTTTTTCCTTGACAGCTATATTGTAATTTTTAACACCATCTAATTTTTCTTCTAGTTCTGTTAATTCGTGATAATGTGTAGCAAATAATGTTTTTGCACCACATTTTTCTTTGTCTGCTATATATTCTGCCACTGCCCAAGCTATTGAAAGTCCATCATAAGTTGATGTTCCTCTTCCTATTTCATCTAATATTACCAAACTATTTTGTGTTGCTTCTTTAAGTATTGTTGCAACTTCCATCATTTCTACCATAAATGTACTTTGACCCATACTTAAATCATCTGATGCACCAACTCTTGTAAAGATTTTATCAACTACCCCTATTTTTGCTGATGTTGCTGGAACAAATGAACCTACTTGAGCCATTAATGTTATTAATGCAACTTGTCTCATATATGTAGATTTACCAGCCATATTAGGTCCTGTTATGATTGATAATCTATTTTCTTCTTTATCTAGATATGTATCATTTTCTACAAAACATCCTGCTCCTAACATTTTTTCTATTACTGGATGTCTTCCACCTTTAATATCTAATACCCCAGAATCATCAACTTCTGGTTTACAGTAATTCAAATCTTCTGCTACTGTTGCAAAAGATGCAAGTACATCTAATGTTGATACAATATTTGCTGATTTTTGTAATCTTTTTACATTTTTAGCTATTTCTTCTCTAATTTTTGTAAAAGCATTATACTCTAAATTTACAACTTTTTCTTCTGCTCCAAGTATTTGATTTTCTAAGTTTTTTAATTCTTCTGTTATGTATCTTTCTGCATTTGTTAGTGTTTGTTTTCTTATAAATCTTTCTGGAACTTGGTCTAAATATGATTTTGTAACTTCTATAAAATAGCCAAATACTTTATTAAATCCAACTTTTAAGTTTTTAATTCCAGTTTTTTCTCTTTCTTCAGCCTCTAATTGTATAATCCAATTTTTACCTTCTGTTGTTGCTGTTTTTAATTTATCTATTTCTTCATCATAGCCTAATTTTATTATTCCACCATCTTTTACAGTCATTGGTGGATCTTCTACTATTGATTTTTCTATAAGTTCATAAATATCTTGTAATTCATCTAAATTTTCGTATAAATCTTTTAACATATTAGATTTACAATTTGATAAAACTTTTTTTACTTCTGGTAATTTTGATAATGAATTCTTTAGTGTAATCATATCTCTTGCATTCGCATTACCATATGCCATTTTCCCTGCTAGACGTTCAATGTCATATACTTTTTTTAGATTTTCTACAACATCTCCTCTTAGGATAATATCATCTTTTAATTCTTGTACAGAGTCTAGTCTTCTATTAATTTCTAATGTATCTATAAGTGGGTCATTTAGCCATCTTCTTAAAGCTCTTCCCCCCATTGATGTTGATGTTTTATCAAGTACCCATAAAAGAGTTCCTTTTTTAGATTTATCTCTCATTTTTTCAGTAATTTCAAGGTTTCTTCTTGCATTTATATCTAAAGACATATATTTTGAAATATTGTAAACTGTTATTTTATTAATATGCTCAAGTGTAGTCATTTGAGTTTGTTCAATATATTCTATCAATGCATTTATTGAACATACTGCTAATGTTTTTTCTTCAATATTTTTTATTTCTTGTTGGTTACTATCAACAAAGTTAAATCTATATTTTATTTTTTCTGCATCATTTGTAAAGAATTTATCATTAAATCTTGTAATATATGAATCAAATCTTTCTTTTATTTTGTCCATTTCTTCTTGGCAATTTGACATCATACTATTTATTACAAGTTCTGACGGCATATATCTTGCTATTTCATCTAATACTAATGGAAAATTTTGATTATCTTTTATTTCTGCAGAATAAAATTCACCTGTTGAAATATCACATACACTAATCCCAAAGTATATTCCAGATTTAAAAATTGACATTATGAAGTTATTTTTTCTTTCTTCTAGCATATTACTTTCTACTACTGTCCCTGGTGTTACAACTCTTATAACTCCTCTTTTTACTATTCCTTTTGCGGTTTTGGGGTCTTCTAATTGTTCACATATTGCAACTTTATAACCTTTTGCAATTAATCTTGATATATATATTTCAGCAGCATGATGTGGTATTCCACACATTGGAGCTCTTTCTTCTTGCCCGCAATCTTTTCCTGTTAGTGTTAATTCTAGTTCTCTTGATGCTGTTATTGCATCATCGAAGAACATTTCGTAAAAATCTCCTAATCTATAAAATAAGATACAGTCTTTGTATTGCTCTTTTGTTTCAAGATATCTTTGCATCATTGGTGAAAATTCTGCCATTTTTATTACTCCCTCTCTTCTTCATCTATTTCATTTTGTCTTTTAATATTTTTTCTATCTTCTAATTTTCGTATTCTTATTTCATCCAGTCTTTTTTCTAACTCATCATCCTTTTTTAATATAAAAGAATTTTTTTCTAATTCTTTTACTATTTCTTTTCCAAATGTTGTGTATACTTTTAAATTTATATTTGGAATATTCGCAATTTTTTGAATATGTTGTAAATATTCTATATCCGAAATACTCTCAAGTTCTTTAAAACCTGTTAATTTTATATACTGTTCTTTAGGCATAATTATATTTTTAGTATAATCTATTATATATTTTCCGTCTTTCTTTTCTATTTCAACTATAGAATGTAAAAATTTCCCATCGTATCTTTTAATATATCCTGTTAATATATATGCCTTTGGTAATGATGTTGCTATTTCTACTGACTTTGAATGACATTGTTTATATCTTTTTTCAGATTCTAATTCTTTCTTTATATCTTTGTTATCTATTTTTTTTTTGATAACTTATCAAATGTATAAACTTCTCCTTGAAATTCATATTCATAATTTTGGTTTTCTTCATTAAATTTAATTTTAGAAAAATCAATTTTATATTTCTTTTCAAAGTTTAGTTTTAAAATTTTGCTAAAAATACTTTTTTCTCTAAATCTTGTATATAATTGTATTACTGAAATTATATAACTTTTTTCTAGAGCTAGCTGTTCTTCCTTTGGAATGTTATCATAATCACTAAACAATAGGTTATATGTATTATTGTTAATTCCACTTTCATTATATTTTGAATTTTTATTATCCATCTATTCCTCATCTATTTTTTCTAAAAAATTTTTTTAATCTTGTTTTCTATTGTTGATTATACAATTCTTCATTTATTAATATCATTTGAATTGCCTTTTTTGAAAGCCCTTTTTCTTCCAATTTTTTAATTTTATTTTTTAGAGCAACTGTTGTTTCTAAAAAAACTTTTATATTATTTTCCAATATTGGATATATAAGAAAATCCTTTTCTTTTAAAAAGTCTAATGTTTGTTTTACAAAAATTTCTTCATTTGTTAAAAATTCTATAATTCCATCATTATATTTTTCTTTTAAATCTACAATTTGTTGTTCACTTATTCCATATTTTTTTAAATATTTCATTTAATCTCACCTTTCCAAAAAATTATTTTTCTTGTATATCCTCTTCTTTGTTACTACTTTGTTTCTGATTTTTGATGTATTTCATTTCTCGTTTTTTTTCAATCACTAATGCTGATAAACGATTCTCTATTGTTTCTTTTGAGATTTTATGTTTATCTAATCCTTTGAATATTTCTTCTATTTCTTGGGCTTTTCCAAGTATAAATACTGATAAACAATTTTCAATTGTTTCCTTTGAAATTTTATGATCATCTAATACTTTAAATATTTTTTCTATTTCTTGGGCTTTTCCTCTTGCTAATACTGATAAACAATTTTCTGTTGTTTCCTTTGAAATTTTATTCTCATCTAATACTTTAAATATCTTTTCTATTTCTTGGGCTTTTCCTGTTGCTAATACAGATAAGCAATTTTCTATTGTCTCCTTTGAAATTTTATGATCATCTAATACTTTAAATATCTTTTCTATTTCTTGAGCTTTTCCTCTCGCTAATACAGATAAACAATTTTCTGTTGTTTCCTTTGAAATTTTATGCTCATCTAACACTTTAAATATTTTTTCTATTTCTTGGGCTTTTCCTGTCGCTAATACATATAAGCATTTTTCTATTGTTTCCTTTGAGATTTTATGATTATCTAATACTTTAAATATCTTTTTTATTTCTAAACAATCATTTTTAAATAAAATTGCTGAGCATTTTGAAATTTTTTCTAATTGAATATTCTTATTAATTAAAGTTTCTAAATTTTTGTCAATTTTGTCTTTATTTCCTAGTTCTAATAATGTTTTATTATTTATTAATCTATTTATTTGTTCTTGATTAAATCCTTTTTTTTGCAATAATTCTGTCAAATCGTCTCTAATTATCATACAAATTATACTCCTATCATTTATTTTAGTGTTTTAAACTTATTCGCCTTTCAAATACCACATATGTTCAGAAACAATTTTAAGTTCCACCATAGTTCCAATCAAACTCTTATCTCCTTCAAAAACAACAACTTTATTACTATCAGTTCTACCAGTAAGCATATCATCATTATTTTTGCTAGTTCCTTCTACTAAAACTTTTTGTGTAGTTCCAACATATTTTTGATTATTTTCTGCAATTTGGCTTTCGACTAAAGCTTTTAATTTATCAAATCTTATATGCTTTTGTTCTTCTGGTACTTGGTTTTCCATTCTATTCCCTGGTGTTCCAACTCTTCTTGAATAAATAAACATATATACTTGTTCAAATTTTACTTTTTCTACAACATCTAATGTATCTTCAAATTCTTTGTCTGTTTCTCCTGGGAAACCAACTATTATATCTGTTGATAGTGTTAGTCCAGGTATTCCTGCTTTCATTTTTTCTACTAAATTTAAATATTGTTCTTTTGTATATTTTCTGTTCATTTCTTTTAGGACTTTTGTATTTCCAGATTGTAATGGCAAATGTACTAATTTACACACCTTTTCACAGTCTGCTATTGCTTTTATTACATCATCAGTAAAATCCTTTGGGTGAGGTGATACAAATCTTATTCTTTCTATACCATCTATTTTATTTACTGCTCTTAATAGTGTTGCAAAAGAATTTACACCTTCATACTCTTCAAATTCTATTCCTTTTTCACGTTCTACTCTTAAATATGAATTTACGTTTTGTCCTAATAAAGTTATTTCTTTATAACCTTGTTTTGCAAGTTCTCTTACTTCTTCTATTATTGCTCTTGGCTGTCTACTTCTTTCTCTACCACGTACATATGGTACTATACAATAACTACAGAAGTTATTACATCCATTCATAATTGTTACAGATGCTTTTATGCTACTATCTCTTTTTATTGGTAAGCCTTCATATACTTTTCCATCTATGTCTAATATGTCTTCTAGTTTTGTTTTGTTTTCTATAACTTCATATAAATCTTGTGGAAACTTATGTAATGTATGTGTTCCAAAGATTATGTCAGTATATGGGTAACTTTCTTTTATTTTATCTGTTATATGTTTTTCTTGCATCATGCAACCACCAATTGCTATTATAGTTCCACGTTCTTCTTTTATTTTTTTCAATTCTCCAAGTTTACCAAATAACTTGTCTTCCGCATTTTCTCTTACACAACATGTGTTAAATAATGCTAAATCCGCTTCTTTTTGATTTTCTGTTTTGGTATAACCCATTTCTTCTAACATACCGCACAATTTTTCTGAATCGTTTTCATTTAATTGACATCCCATTGTTAGTATACTATATTTCAAATTTTTATTTTCGTTTATTTTTTTTACTTTCTCTATATATTCTTTTTGTAAGTTAATTTCTTCTATCTCTTTTATTTTTTCCACGTGAGTTCCTCCTATTTTTTATGCTACTATTTTATTACATTTTGTCGTATTTTGCAAGTTTAAAGGCAAAAAAATAAAGTAGCTTTTTGCTACCTCATTCTTATGCAAGACCATATTTCTTTTTAAATTTATCTGCTCTACCACCAGCTGTTTCTTGTCTTAAATTTCCTGTCCAATATGGATGACATTTTGAACAAACATCAACCTTTATATCTGTTTTTGTTGAACCAACTTCTAAAACGTTACCACATGCACATGTGATTGTTGTTTGGTTATATGTTGGATGTATTCCTTCTTTCATTTATTTTCACCTCTTTTTCGTTTTTAATAACATGACTGTTTTTTATAATAACATATTTTTAAAATTATTTCAAGTATTATTTTGATTTTTCTTTGTTCTCTTGACTAAATATATACTGTGCTGATTGTAACATTTCTTTGTTTAATGATAATTTATGTACTAATTTGTTCATTACATTAAATACACAGGCTATTATTAATATTAACATTCCAATTTTTTTCCAGTATTTTTTTAGCATGATTTTTTCTCCTTTTTAAATAATACATTATTATTATACTTTTTTTTGATTAAATTGTCAACAAAAAATCACCTTTTCGACATTTTTCTTTTCTATAAGTTCATAAACATCTTTATTATTTTTAACATCTTCAATATTTTTACCATGCATTGTAAATAATCCTTTTACCCCAGAATTTAAAGCATATTTTATTGCTAATATATCTTCTTTACTTCCTATTTCATCACAGGCAATTACTTGTGGTGCCATTGACCTTATGAGCATATGTATTCCCTTATCTTTACTTACATTTTCTATAACATCAGTTCTAACTCCAATATCATTTTGAGGAATTCCTTTATAACATGCAGCAATTTCTCCTCTTTCATCAACAACACCGCAAGTTCATGCCTCTAAAATTTATTTCTTTTATTCCATTACTCAAAATCCTTATTAAATCTCTTAATATTGTTGTTTTTCCTTTTCCTGGTGGTGCTACTATTATTGTGTTAAATATTGTCTCATTTTCTTTATCTATTACTTCTCTTAAAATATTTGTACTGCAATTTATTATTTCTCTTGCTATTCTAAAATTTAAGCTTGATATGTATTTTACATTTATGATTTTTCCATTTTCTATTACACATGAACCAGCTATTCCAACTCTATGTCCACCTTTTACTGTTATAAAACCCTCACATATTTGATTTTTGTATGCATATATAGAATTTTCACAAAGTCTTTCTAACATTTGTAATATTTCTGATTGTGATACTACATATTCTAGCAATATATCTTGGTCTCTCAATTTTAATATAATTTGTCTTCCAACACGTATTCTTATTTCTTGCAACCTGTCCCAAATTATTGGATTTTGTTTAAATATATTTGATAAGTTTTCATATAAAGAATTTGGAAAATATCTTAAAATTTCATTTGGATTTTTCATTTGTAATTCCTTTCTTTTTTATATATTATATGCTTCATTTTATGTATATATACTCTTTTTTAGGTTAAACTATAATTGGTGATTAATGTGAAAAATAAATTATGGATTTTTGGTATTTTAATTTTAATTGTAATTGTTATTTGCGTAATAGTATATTTCTATAATAATAAAGGAAAAGACAATAATTCTAGATATCAAGCTGATAGAGCTTCACAAAATTCTTCTGTTAATAATTCAAATTCAGATTATAATTCTTCCCAAAATAATGTAACAGTACAAATAGAAAACAAAACTGAAAATCAAGTTGAAAATAAAACTCAAACTACTCCAGCTCCTGCTCAAGAAGAAATTGTAGCAACTTTTACAACTAAAATTTATAATAAAGATAGTGCTAGGCAAAATAATATAAAAATAACTTGTAATACTTTGAATAATTCTATAGTTAGAAATGGCACAACTTTTTCTTTTTGTGATACAATAGGGCCTGCAACAAGTGAAAAAGGTTACCAAGAAGCTGATATTTTTGATAAAGAAGGTCATAAGAAAAAAGGATTAGGTGGCGGTAATTGCCAAGTTAGTACAACTTTGTATAATGCTGTTCTTAAAACTCCTAATATGACTGTTATAGAAAGACATGAACATAGTAATAAAGTTCCTTATATTTCTAAAGGCAAAGATGCTGCAGTCGCTTATGGTGGTTATGATTTAAAATTTAAAAATGATACTGGTTTTGATATTATGATAAAAACTGAAGCCACTGCTTCAAATATTACTGTGTCTTTAATAAAATTATAAAAAGTAGTTCTTTTTTGAACTACTTTTCAACTATAATTGCATTTGGTAAATATCTTTCTCCTATTGGAGTTGAAGTTTTATTTACTACTTTTCCATTATAATACATTGTTGCTGAAGAACCTCCATCTAAATTAGCCGCATTGTAAGCATCATATCTATTAAATATGTTTTGTAATTCTAATAGATTTGTTCCTATACTATAACCTGGTTGTCTTCCATCAATAACTACAAATATAAATGTTCCGTCTTTTCTTTGACCAATTGCCATTCTTGGATGAATTCCACCTGAGTTTGAATTTTTGATTTGATTTTTTCCATTTACTATTATAAATGGTCCAAATTCAACAGCTGATTGTATTCCAGCATTTAGAGCTTCTTGATATGTATATTTTCCAAGTACCAATTTTCCTTCATTGCTTAACCCTATAAAACTATATCTACTGTTTTTATTTCCATATAATAATTTTTTATTTATTATTGTTGCATCACACAAAAGATTTCCTGCGCCAACGCCTCCATCATCAGCAAAACCTCCTGCATTTATTCCTGCGATAGCATTATTTTCTTTTACTATTTGACTTAATTTTGTTCCTCTTGATGATTTTCTAGCATCTACATATTTTACTTTTGTTGGATTTTTTACTATCATTACATAACCAACATAATTAGTTCCCTTTATTTTTTCAACAGTGATATTTTCTTCTTCTTTTTGTTCTTTTGCATAGTCTATATTTATCTCATTTGAATTTGAATCTTCATTATTTTGTACTTCTAGGTTAGATAATATTTCTTGAATTTCTTCATCAGATAAAAACCAAGTTGCTAAATATTGATGGTTCATTGTTGACATTGCAGTTTCTACCCATAATTCTTTATATTTTTGGAATAATGAAGTTTTAAAAAATAAAAATATGAATAGTACAAAAAGTATTATTAATCCAATTATTATTTTTAGGACTAATAATAATTTTTGTTTTAATGTCTTTTTCTTTTTTCTTCTTTTCTTCGTTTTATTACTATTGTTATTTTGATTATTATTTCCATTATTGCCTGATTCGAAATTTGTCTTTTGTTCTTCTTCATGCAATTTGTATTCATTATTTAATATTACATTTGTCATTGTATCTAAATCTTGCATTTTTATTCCTTCTTTGTTTTATTAATTTGTATTGATTTATTTATTTCTGCTCCTAAAAATAATGTGTAAAAACAAGAATAAGTCCACATCATTATAAGCATTAATGTTGTTAAACTTCCATAAGTTATTGAAAATCCTTTAAATATATCTAAGTATTTTGCAAATACAAAAGAAACTACATTAAGTGATATTGCTCCAAATATTGCCCCTGGAATTTGACTTTTAAAAGTCATTTTGTTTTTAGGCATAAATTTGTATAAAAATAAGAATATTATAAATGTTGCAAAAATAAATGTAAGTTCTGTTACTACACTTGATAAAAGTGTGTAGTTTTCAAATCCACCAAAATATTTTTTTACTATTGATATTAAACTATCTCCAAATACTAAGAAAGTTAGTCCGAGTACAATTATAACTATAAATATAATTGTTTGCAATAGTGACATCAATTTTAAATAAATAACAGATTTTTTCTTTTTACCATCTATTTTAAACACTTCGTATAATCCCTTCATTAAGGCATATAAGCCTTTTCCAGCAGACCATAATACAAATATAATTGATATTGAAATTGTTCCTATAGATTTTGAATATACTTCTCTTACGATATCTAGAACAAAACCACTCATAGTTGCTGGTATTATTTTTGATATTGCATGAAATAAGGTTTGTTGCTCAATATTTGTATATTGTATTAAAGTTATTAGTAATATAACAAATGGTATAAATGATAATATTGTGTAATATGAACATTGAGCAGAATATTCACTTATATGGTCTTTTTCCATATTTGACATTACTTCTTTAAAAATTTTTGTTATTTTCTCTTTCATAATACTTCCTTTTATTTATCATTCTCTTTATGTTCTTCTATTTTTTCATCAATTTTTTGTTTTAAATTTTCTCTTTGCTTTTGAACATTTTCTTTTATTTCTTCTTGGCTAGCTCTTACTTGTTCTTTTATTTTTTCTCTTTTCTCTTTTATTTTTACTTTTACAGCTTGTATTCTAGGGTATGCATTTAAGAATCTTCTATGTAGTATAGATTTGTTCATTAATATTTCTTTTACTTTCTTTGTTATTTCTTCTGTATTGTCTAATTCTTTTCCTACTTTCTTTGTTGTTGAACTTAATGATGTTATAACTTTTCCTGATATTATATTATCTATTAAGTATATTACTAAAATAGTCCAAAATAGTCCATTTAACCATACTTCTGGTAAACTTTCTATATTTTTTATTAAAAATGGATTTGATACATACATTATGAATAATCCTAATAAACCAAATGGTATTATTGTATTTAAACATACTCTTCCATTTATATTAAATTTTCTTTGGCTATAGTCCCACCATCTTGCATGATAAATTTTTTCCATAAAATAACTTGTTAAATATTCAAGTGTTCCACATACTAATATTGCCATAATAAATAATACAAATGGATCGTTTGTATATCTATTTAATAAAAATGTTATTAATATTGCTCCTGTTCCATATATTGGGCAATATGGTCCTACTAAAAATCCTCTATTTATAAATCTTTTATATTGAATTAATTTTCCTGTTACTTCCATACACCATCCTATAAATGAATATAGCATGAATAGTAAAAAATATACTCTTATATCTATTCCAAATATTACCATAATATTTCATTGCTCCTTTCTATATTTCTATTCTGTCTGTAAATTTGTCTTTTACTAATTCTTTTAGTAAATCATTTTCTGGCTTTTCTAGTTTCTCATCATCATTTACAATCTTGATTGCCGCTTCTTGTGCCAATTTTAAGATATCTATATCTGTAAACAAGTTTGCAATTTTAAAATCTGGTATACCATGTTGATTTGTTCCAAAGAAATCTCCTGAACCTCTTAATTCTAGGTCTTTTTGTGAAATTACAAAACCATCATTTGTCTGAGTCATAATCTTCATTCTCTCTCTTGTATTTTTGCCTTTTCCTTCATATTTTAAAATACAATAAGATTGATATTCTCCACGTCCAACTCTTCCTCTTAATTGATGTAATTGAGCTAGTCCAAATCTTTGCGCATCTTCTATTACCATTATACTTGAATTTGGCACATCAACTCCAACCTCAATTACTGTTGTTGATATTAGTATGTCTATTTCTCCATTTTTAAATCTTTCCATTATATCATCTTTTTCTTTTTGTTTCATTTTTCCGTGAATGTACTCTATTCTGTAATTTGGAAATACTTCTGTTTTACATTTTTCATATAAACTTATTACAGATTGTAAATCATTTTCTTCACTTTCTTCTACTAATGGACATACTATATATGCTTGTCTTCCTTCATCTACTTGTTTTCTTACAAAGTTATTCACTCTATCTTCTAAGGCTTTTGTTACTGCAAAAGTTTCTATTTTCTTTCTATTTGGTGGTAATTCATCTATTACAGAAATATCCAAATCTCCATATAATATAAGTGCTAAGGTTCTTGGTATTGGTGTTGCAGACATTACTAAAACATCTGGATTTTCTCCTTTTTGTGCCATAGTTGTTCTTTGTTTTACCCCAAAACGATGTTGCTCATCTGTAACAACTAGTCCTAAATTTTTAAAAGTCACATTTTCTTCAAGCATTGCATGTGTTCCAATTAATATGTCTATTTCTCCATTTTGTAATTTTTCTAATATTTCTGTTTTTTTCTTTTTTGTTATTCCAGAAATTAATAATTCACATCTTATATCAAATTTTTTTAATATTTTTTGAAAATTTTCTAAATGCTGTGTTGCAAGTATTGCAGTTGGTGCAAGTACAGCTACTTGATAGCCTGATTTAACTGCTTTATATGCAGAAATCATTGCTACTACTGTTTTTCCAGAACCAACATCACCTTGCAATAATCTATTCATTGATTTGTCTTGCTCCATATTTTTATCTATTTCTTCTAATACTCGTAATTGAGCTTTTGTTAGGTTAAATGGTAAAGAATTTATTACATCAGACATATGTGCATCTTTACTAAAGCTAATTCCTTTATGGTCTTTTAAATTGCTATTTTTCAATTGCAATAAAGCTAATTGTGTTGATAGTAATTCTTCAAATACAAATCTTTTTCTAGCTATTTCAAAATCTGCAAATTCTTTTGGAAAATGTACTGTTTCTATTGCTTTATTTATCTCTTCTAATTTATATTCATTTAATATGTATTGTGGTAAAGTTTCTTTTAACCCACCATCTTCTTCTACATCTTTTAAACCATTTTCTATTATTTTTCTTATTGTATTTTGAGATAAACTAAATGTTAATGGATATAGTGGAATTATTTTTCCTGTATTGTTTTTCTTTTCTATTTCATCAAACACTGGTGAAGTTAAGTCTATTTTTCCATATTTATTACTTATTTTTCCAAAGAAACGATATTTTTTACCGTATTTCAAATTTATTTTTTAAATATGATTGATTAAACCATGTTATTGTTGCTGTAGCTGTTTCATCTCTTACTTGCAATTTTTGCATAGTTTTTCCATTTCTAATTCTAGTATCTGTTAGTCTAGATACTGCAATAACTTCAATTGTTGCTTCTTCTCCATCAAAACATTCATATAATTCTTTTGGTTTGCTTCTGTCTTCATAATCTCTTGGAAAATATGTAATTAAATCTCCTAATGTAAAAATTCCTAATTTATTTAAGAGTTTTACCCTGTTAGGACCTACACCTTTTATATATTTTACATCTTTATTTAAATTAATCATCTTTTGCTCCTTTAAAGTTTGGTGCATCTTTTAAATTTTTAGTATTTTAAAATCTAAGCCATCTGCACTTACTAATTTAAATTCAATTCCATCAATATTTCCTTCTATTGCATCTTGAATTGCTGATGCGTGTAAATGCCCGTAAAAACATCTTTTTATGTTATATTTTTTTAATATTTTTATATATTCTGTGTTTAAATTGTTTTTTGTTATTGGTGGATAGTGCATAAATGCTATTATCTCTTTTTCTGTTCCATATTGTTCGATTCCACTTTTTATTGATAGTTCTAATCTTGCTACTTCTCTTTGTGTTAATCTTTTATCTTCTGCATCTTCTGTTAAAGCCCATCCTCTTGTTCCTACTATTATTTTGTTTTCAAATTCATAGCTGTTGTTTATTAAAAAATCTATATTTTCAAAGTTCTTTTCTTTGATATATTTTCTCATACTTGTTACTGTTGACCACCAATAGTCATGGTTTCCTTTTAATAATATCTTTTTTCCTGGTAGTGAGTTTATGTATGCAAAGTCTTTTTCTGTTTCATCTAAATACATTGCCCATGAGAAATCTCCTGGTAATACTACTAAGTCTTTTTCTGTGACTTTTTCTTGCCAGTCTTTTTTTATTTTTTCTTCGTAATTTTCCCAATTAGTACCAAATATGTTCATTGGTTTGTTGGTGTTGAATGATAAGTGTAAGTCTGCTATTGTAAATATTGCCATTTGTTTTCTCCTTTCTTTTTTTCTTTATATAGTTTACAATATTTTTGTGAAATTGTCTAGAAATTTGTAAAATTTAAATTGAAACAAATAAAAAACACAGCTTCTAATTAAAGAAACTGTGCTTAAGAATGTTATTTAATTATTATTTCACAACTTCAACATCAATATTTAAATTTTCACCATTGATATTTGTATCTGTATAATCTGCTCTATCTGCATCATAAACGATTTCTACTGCTAAAGTATCATGTTTAATTAACTCTGCATTTTGTTTTATAACATTTTCTAACATTTCATTTCCAGATACATAAAGATTTATTTTATCTAATACTTCAAAACCTTTGTCTTTTCTCATATTTTGAACTTTTGATAATACTTCTCTTACATAACCTTCTTCTTTTAATTCTGGTGTGATATGTGTATCTAATACAACGCCTATTTCTCCTTCACCAGCAAATGCAAATCCATCTTTTCCATTCATTGTTATTAATAAGTTTTCTGAATTCAAGCCAATTTGTGTGTCATCTATTTCAATGTATTCAACTCCACCGTTTTTTACTGTGTTTGCTAAGTCCATTTGATTTTTCTTTGCTATTTCTTCTTTTATTCTTGGGATTAATTTTCCGTATTCTTTTCCTAATACTGGTAAATTTGGTTTAATTTCAAAGTTTACATAGTCTGACATTTCTGCTCCTAGTTCAACTTTTTTAACATTTAATTCTTCTTTTACAATGTCTGAATAATATTCTGGTAAAGTATCTACAGATATTAACATTTCTGATAATGGTTGTCTGTTTTTGATGTTTACTGAATTTCTTGCACTTCTTCCTAGTTTTACTATTGTGTATGCTAAGTCCATTTCTTGTTCTAGTTTTGTATCTACTGCTGTTGCATCATATTCTGGCCATGAGCATAAGTGTATACTTTCTGGTGCTGTTTTGTCTAATCCAGCTACTAAGTTTTGGTAGATTTCTTCTGTCATGAATGGTACAAATGGTGCTGATATTTTGCTTAATGTTACTAATACTTTGTATAATGTTACATATGCTCCTATCTTTTCATCTGTTAATTCTTGACTCCAGAATCTTTCTCTGTTTCTACGTACATACCAGTTTGAAAGTTCATCTGTAAAGCTTTCAATTTGAAGTGCTGCTGATGTTATATCATATTTGTCTAATTTTTCATCTACTTCTTTTACTAATGTATTTAATTTAGAGATAATCCATTTGTCCATTATGTTTGTTACTTTGTAATCTTTATATTCTAATGGATTGAATTGGTCTATTTCTGCATATAGAACATAGAATGAGTATACATTCCATAATGTGCTTAAAAATCCTCTTTGTGTTTCTTGTACATTTTCTAGTCCTAATCTTGTTGGTAACCATGGTGCACTACATGTATAGAAATGCCATCTTGTAGCATCTGCTCCAACTTCGTTTAATAATACCATTGGATCTACTCCGTTACCTTTTGATTTTGACATTTTTTGTCCTTTTGAGTCTAGTACGTGTCCTAATACTATACAGTTTTCAAATGGTGTTCTATCAAATATACATGTTGATATTGCAAGCAATGTATAAAACCATCCTCTTGTCTGATCAACTGCTTCAGAAATAAATTGTGCTGGAAAATGTTTTTCAAACTCTTCTTTATTCTCAAATGGATAATGTAATTGTGCAAATGGCATTGAACCAGAATCAAACCAAACATCTATTACTTCTTTAAATCTTGTCATTTTTTCCCCACAATGAGGACATTTTAAATGAACATCATCTATATATGGTTTATGTAATTCGATATCATCTGGGCAATCTATTGCTTTTTCTTTTAATTCAGCTATACTTCCTATACATTCTAGATGTCCACATTCGCATTTCCATATTGGTAAAGGTGTTCCCCAATACCTATCTCTTGATATTCCCCAATCTATTACATTTTCCAAGAATTTTCCAAATCTTCCTGTTTTTATTGTTTCTGGATACCAGTTAATTTTATCATTATTTGCAACTAAATTATCTCTTAGTTTTGTCATTGCAACAAACCAACTATCCTTTGGATAATAAAGAAGTGGGGTATCACATCTCCAACAATGTGGATATGAGTGTATATGTTTTTCTTTACTGAATAGTTTATTTTCATCTTGTAACCATTTACAAATATCTTCGTTACAATCTCTAACAAATCTACCTGCCCATGGTTCTACTTCTGGTACGAATTTTCCTGTTTTGTCAACTAAGTTTACAAAAGCTATACCATTTTGTTTAGAAACTAAGCTATCATCTTCACCATATGCTGGTGCAATATGAACTATTCCTGTACCATCTGTTAATGTTACGTAATCTCCATGAATTACTTCAAAAGCTTTTCCATCAACTTTTGCGAATGGCATTAATTGTTCATATTTTGTTCCTAATAATTCTTCACCTTTGAATTCTTTTACAATTTCATATGGTGTTTCTTTTAATACTGATTCTATTAAATCTTTTGCTAAAATGTAGTTTTCGTATACTGGTTCATCATCTGTTCCAATATTTGCTTTAACTTCTGCATAAGTATATGATTTGTTTACACATAATGCTAAGTTTGAAGGTAATGTCCATGGAGTTGTTGTCCATGCTAAGATGTATGTGTTATCTTTTCCTACAACTTTGAATTTTGCAATACAAGTTAAGTCTTTAACATCTTTATAACCTTGTGCAACTTCGTGTGAAGATAAAGCTGTTCCGCATCTTGGGCAATATGGCATTACTTTATACCCTTCATATAGTAATCCTTTTTTCCACATTTGTGAAATTCCCCACCATACTGATTCAATATAATCATTATGATATGTTACATATGGATGTTCCATATCTACCCAATAACCTACTTTATTTGTCATCTCTTTCCACATATCTACATATACAAAAACACTATCTCTACACTGTTTTATAAACTTTTCTACTCCATATTCTTCAATTTGTTGTTTTCCGGATATTCCTAACTTTTTTTCTATTTCTAATTCAACAGGTAATCCTTGTGTGTCCCAACCAGCTTTTCTATCAACATGGTAGCCTTTCATTACTTTGTATCTAGGGATTATGTCTTTCATAACTCTTGTTTCGATATGTCCAACGTGTGGTTTTCCATTTGCTGTTGGAGGTCCATCATAAAATGTAAAATATCTTTTACCTTTATTCATATCAAAATTTTTCTTGATTATGTCGTTTTTCTTCCAGTAATCTGCAACTTCGTTTTCCATTCCAACAAAGCCATTTTTTAATTCAACTTTTTTGTACATAAAATTTCCTCCTCCTTCGATGGTAGAAAAATCAAAAACCTCGCCATCATGCTTTTTTTAGCATAAGGGCGAGGCTATATATCTCACGGTACCACCTTAATTATTTATCTTTTATTTTTAGATAACTTCTCATTTTTCTTTAACGCAGATTTACGTTTAGACTTATTTGCTTTTGAGCTTTCAGTCTAAAAACAGTTAAGGTGATAAAAAATTATTTTTACTTACCAAATTCTCAGCTTTCTTTGGCTCTCTTTAAGATATTTTATAATTTTTGTTGTCCTTACTTTTGTCTTTTTTTATTTTTTATGTTTATTATTATATCACATTTTTTTGTGATTTCAAGTGGTTTGAGGAAATTTTTTCATTTTTGCTGTTCCAAAATAATTAATTTTTCTGATTGGGGCTTTGGAGTATTATTAGAATTATTGTTTTTTCGGCTCAATACATGATTTAAGAAATTCTAAATTGATTTTTTGGGACCCTTTCACTTAGTCCTCGCTAGTCGCTCGACGTGAACATTCCCCAAAAAATTAATTAAGAATTTCTAAAATCATTCCAATCGCATTCAAAAACAATAATTCTAATAATACTCCAAAGCCCCAATCAGAAAAATTAATTACTTTGGAACGTTTTATTTCTAGTATTTTGCATATACTAAATAAAATAGTAGAAAGAGGATTTTGTATGAATCAGATATTGCAAACAAAACTTAAAAATTCTAATAATAGCGGAAAGAAAAAATCTTTTTTAAAAGTTCAATTTTATATTTCTATTTTTGTTTTTTTGTCACTAATGGTTTATTTGTTTTTTTATTGGCAAAATTTGCAAAAAAGTGAACTTTATTCTGATAGCCTTTTGTCTAATTATAATTTAACTAGATTATATGCTAATTCTGAAAGTTCTAATAGTTTATATTCTAGTGATTTTTTTAGTATTCTTAACGCCAATAGTAATGATAATCCTATTTTGGGAATTATCAAAATTAAAGCTATAAATGTGTATTACCCTTTTTTTGCTTATTATAGTGATGAAAATTTAAAACTTTCTCCTTGCAGATTTTTTGGCCCAGAGCCTGGTAAGGTTGGTAATATCTGCATTTTGGGACATAATTATAATAATGATAAATTTTTTAGTAATGTTAATTTGCTAAAGGTCAATGATGAGATTGTTTTATATGATAATTTGCAAAATTCTTTTCATTATTTTGTTGAAAAGGTTTATGAAGTGAATAATAGTGATTTTTCTCCTATTTATGATTATGATAAAAATGGGATGTTTCTTACTCTTATAACTTGTAATAATGTTAATAATAATAGAATTATTGTTAGGGCTTGTGTTAAATAGTGGTGGTTTATACAAAAATAAAGTTCCCAAATATTTTGGGAACTCCTATGTTTTTAAATAAATATACCTTAATGTATTTTTATGATATACTATCGATTTAAATTTGTCAATAGATTTTTTTAATTTTTTAATCTTTTTTTAATAACATATTTCTCATTTCTATAATGTCATAAAAAGGAATATTTGTACCATTTTCTGCTAATCTTACAACTCTCAAAGATGTTCTAATAATTTCATTTTTTACTATTATTGGAATTTCTACATCTTTATTTGAATTTACATATTTTTCTTCTATGTATTTTTCTGTAGTTGGAAAAATATTTTGTATTAAAAATACTGCTTTTTTACCTAATACATTTCCAAAAACAAAATTATACACTGGCTTTTTTCCAATTTTTGCTTTCTTATTTTCATAAACCTTTTGGTATTTATCATACTTAGTAGATATTGGTACAAACCAAATTATGTCTTTAAATTTTTTATCTTTAAAACAAAAATAACATGGCCTTTTTGTCCCATTATCTTTATTTTCCATTAATCCATAATTTTTAAATACATCAAAAAATTCATCTTTTATAAAATAAAATTTTCCATCTTCTATTACCATTTTACTACAACTCTCCTTTATGAAAATATGGGATCTATTTTTATAGACCCCATATTTACTATAATTAACATTTTTTCACCTGCACATTTATATCTCGCAAGCAGGGTTGCGGTTCACATTTTTTCACCTATCCATTTATTTGACGCAAATAGGGTTGCGACTCACATTTTTAACTATAGCAGATATTAAATATCTACTATTATTATATTCATTATACACAATTTATATGACATTTTCAATAGTTTTTTTAATTTTATTTCAATTTTTTCTCAATTAAATCTGCTATCTCTTTTGCCTTTTTAGTAATATATTCTTGGTCTTCTCCTTCTATCATAACCCTTACTAAAGGTTCTGTTCCAGAAGGTCTGATTAGAACTCTACCATTTCCGGCAAATTCTTTTTCTAGTTTTTCAATAGCTTCTTGTATTTCTGTATCTTTGTTGTAATCGTACTTTTTATCTGCATTTACTTTTGCATTTACTAATACTTGAGGATATAATTTGATAATTTCAGCCATTTGTGATGCTGTTTTGTTTGCTTCTAATATTGCTTGGATTAACATTAATGATGTTAATATTCCATCTCCTGTTGGGTTGTAGTCTAGTAATATAACATGACCTGATTGTTCTCCACCTAGATTGTATCCTTCTTTTAACATTTCTTCTAGAACATATCTGTCTCCAACTTGTGTTTGTGCAAGTTCTAAGCCGTTGTCTCTAGCATATTTGTGTAGTCCTAAGTTACTCATAACTGTTGCAACTAATGTGTCTTTTGCTAGTTTGCCTTTATTTCTTAGATAATTTGAAATGATAGCCATTATTTTATCTCCATCAATTTCGTTCCCATTTTCATCTACAGCTAAACATCTATCTCCATCTCCATCATATGCAACACCTAAGCTTAGTTTATTTTCTACAACATATTTTTTTAGTCCATCTAAATGTGTTGAACCGCAATCATGGTTTATGTTTATTCCATCTGGATGATTATTTATAATTTTGTATTTAATTCCTAAGGCTTTAAATACTTTTTCTGCAACTACAGATGTAGCTCCATTGGCTGTGTCTATTCCAACCACAAAATCATCTCTGTTTATTTTTTCTATATTGTCATCAAAGTTTTTTCTAAAGAAATATACATATTCATCTAATAAATCCATTCTGTATTCAGATACACCAATTTTACTACTTATTGCTGTTAATTCATTTATTTTTCCTGAATCCATTACTTCTTCTATTTCTTCTTCTAGGCTATCTGGAATTTTCATTCCTTTATTACTAAAATATTTTATTCCATTAAATTCATATGTATTGTGTGATGCAGATATAACAACACTTGCATCAGCATTTAATTTTCTTGTTAAGTATGCAACTGCTGGAGTTGGTATAACTCCTAATAATTTAACATTTGCACCATAACTTAAAAATCCTGCAACCATTGCACTTTCAATTAATGTTCCTGATATTCTTGTATCTCTTCCTATTAAAATTGTTGGTGCATGGTCTGTATGTTTAGATAAAACATATGCACCTGACTTTGCAACTTTGTACACTAATTCTGGTGTAAGTTCTGTGTTAGCAATTCTTCTTATACCGTCTGTTCCAAAGTATTTTCTCATACTAAAACTTCCTTCCTATCTTTTTATGAACATCATTAATTTTTCTTTCCATGTTAGAGTAAGCTCTTCTGGTTCTTCTATTTCTATTCTTTTATTATTTACTGCTAATTTAGGATTAATTGTTGTTAATTCTTCTAATTTATTTGCTCCTACAATTTCTTCTATTTTTTCCATTGCTTGTGGAATCATTTTATAAATTGTATTTTGTCTATGAACATCACTTCCTAGAAAATGAATCATATTATGCTCAAAGAATTTTCTTACAATATATTGTGCTTTTTCTCCATAATAGCCTAATATACTTGCATAATTTGCTTGCATTAATACACCTTTTTCAATTAAATCTGTTATAAGTTCTGGTTCTTTTTGAACAAATGTGTATCTCTCTGGATGTGCAAGTATTGGTATTAATTTATGCTCTTGTAAAGAATATATTACATCATATAAGTTCATTGGTTCTACATTTAATGGCATTTCAAATAAAACATAACAACTATTATTTATAGTTGATGCTTTTCCATCTATTAATAATTGCATTATATTTTCTGACATATATATTTCATTTCCTAAATATACATCTATGTCCATTCCTTTGTTTCTTAGATTTTCGCTTATTGCATTTACCCAAACATCTCTTTCTGGTACGTTTGTTTCATAATATTTTTCTATATAATGTGAAGTTAAAACTATTCCTTCAAATCCTGCTTCTTTTGCTTCTTTTATCAAATTAAATGTTTCATCTATACTTCTTGAACCATCATCTATGTTTGGAAGTATGTGTGTATGAAAGTCTATCATTGTTGTTCTCCTCTTTTTCTATTTGTTTAAATCATCTTTTTCCTTATCTAAATATGAATTAATTTGATTTAATATATCATTTGTTTTATCTAGTGTTGATTTTCTATCTTCATTATTGAATATAAGTGGTCTTCCCAAATCACTTTCTTTTTCTATGTCTATTTTTGATTTTTGAGTATTTATTTTTGTAATATTTTGTGTTTCCTTTTTTAATTCATTAGCAATATTTTTTGTGTTAAAATTATTAGTGTTGTGTGTAGATGTACTATGATAATAATATTTTTCATTATACTTTTTAGCAGAAACAGGCATTTTGTTTATAACAACTCCCACTAATTTTCCACCTACATTTTGTATATTTTTTATTACTCTTTCTAAATTGTCTTTTTTAGTTTCTTTATGTGCTGTTACAATTACTGTTGCATCTGCTACTCTTGATAAGATAACAGAATCTGTAACTAATTCACATGGTGTACCATCTATTACTATTAAGTCACACACTTGTTTTAAATCTTCTAATAATTTTGTCATTTGTGGTGAAACTAATAATTCTGATGGATTTGGTGGTACATTTCCTGCTGGCATTAACAATAAATTTTCTACTTCAGTTTTTTGTAAATACATAGAAATATCTGTTTCTTCTGGTCTTTCTATATCTATTTCTGATAAATAGTTTGAAAGTCCTGGACGTGGTGATACTCCAAATATTGTATATTGTCTACCTTTTCTCATGTCAGCATCTATTAATATAACCTTTTTTCCTGCTTGTGCAAATGTAACTGCTAAATTTGAAGATACCCAACTTTTTCCTTCTCCTGGAAAAGTTGATGTTAATAATAATGTTTTCATTTTCTTGCTTGTATCCATAAATTGTATATTTGTTCTTAGTGTTCTAAATACTTCTGATATTGGAGATTTCGGATCTCTTTGTGCTATTAATTCTTTTCTTGTTTTCATTATCTTTTCTTACCTCCTTTTTCCATATTGAAGTTATACATTGGTATTGATGCAAGAACTGGAACTTTGAATTGTTTTTCTACATCTTCTGCTGTTTTTACTGTTGTATCTATCATATTTGCTCCTATTACATATATAATTGAAACAACAATTCCAATTGCTGCAAACATTATTACATCTTTTGTATGATTAACATTTGATGGTGTAGTGCTTACTTCTGCTTGGTCTACAACTTGTACGTTATTTATTTTATATATTTCTGTGACTTTTTCCATAAATACTTTTGCTGTTTCATTTGTTAATTTTTCAGCAAGTGTTGGGTCTGAATTTGTTACTGATAATACTATTATTTCTGTATTTGTTTTTTGAGTTACTGATACATTATTTTTCAGTTCATCCTCACTCATTTTTATTCCTAAATTTGAAATAACTTTGCTTAAAACACTTTTACTTTGTGCTAATGCACTATATGTTGATACTAATTTTGAGTTTAATGTTAAGTCTGTTGTTGTTATTGTATTTGCTTGGTTTGATGCACTTCCTGATGTTGCTAGTAATAGTGTTGTTGATGATGTATAAACTGGTTTTACAAATGCTATTGTGTACATTATTCCTATTAATATAGATATTAATATTATTAATATTATTTGTAGTTTTTTGTTCCAAAAGTCTAATAGGATTTCTTTTAAATCAATTTCATTTTCTTCCATTGTTTTTATCTCCTTTTTATTTTTAATAACATTTTTAATTTTACCATATTGATGTTTTTGTATCAAGTAATTTGAAAAATTTTTATAAATATTTTATTTGATTATGCATAATATAAAAACTCAAGAACTAAAACTTGAGTTTTATATTCATATTAATTTTTATTTTCTAAAATTCTCTTAATTCTTTTGTTAAATCAAATGAAATTATTTCTTTTTCCTTTGTTTCTTTATATGCTTTTTCTTTATGCATATAATTTGCTATTTCCGAGCTTTTATACTTACCAAATTTTTCTATTACTTCATCCAATATTTCTTTTTCATCTTTAGTGATGTTACTAATTTTATATTCATCATTATAAGTTATTCGATATTCTTCATATTCATTTTGGTTTATATGAATTTCACTTTTTACAGAAGATAACTTTATAATTTCTTCATGTCCTATTGGTAATGCTCCATATGGCATATGAATATATACCAATCCTGTCATTGATTTTTCATTTCTTTTAAAGCTTACTGAATCAGAATACCATAACAATTTCATTAAAACGACCTTTTTTACATTTCCTAATTTTTTTACTATATAGCCAACTATATTTTTTAGTTTTTGTATATTAAGTATAGAATAGCCATTTTCTATTGTTTCAACATCGAATTTTATATATTTTCCAATTAATTCTTGTTCATTTAAATATGGAATTATATTTCTATCTATTATATTTTTTATATTATCTTCTATTTCTAAGTATCTTTTTTCTTCAAACTTATCTTTATTTTTATTTAATAAATTTAATGCAAAAATAGAATTATCATTAAATTCTTTTATCATATTATCTATTGATATGTCTTGAATTTGTTTTGTTTCATATCTAGTAATTGTTATGTCTCCTAAATTTAGTAATCTTGCCAATTCTAATTGTGTTATTCCATATTTTTTTCTTATCTCTTTTATTTCTTTTGATGTTAATAAATTATTATTTTTCCTATAAGCATCTAAACTCCTTATTAATCCTTCGTTCCATAATTCACTTGTTTGGAATGTATTTTCTTCTTTGTATTTAGTACATCTATAAAATTTTTCTTTATATTCAACACTTTCTCCTTTTATAATACATTTCTTGTTTTTTTCAATAAGTTCTACTTCGTGTTCCTCTTCACAAATAGAACAAAAAATATTTTTTTTACCTAATATTTTTATGTTGTCCCCCATAACATACCTCCTATTTATATGGATAATTTAATTTGTATTCTGCAAAATGAAATGACATGCATACAACAATTTTTTTATCATAACTTTGTATTTTTACTTTTATGTATATTTCTTTTTCATTTACAAATTTTCCAAAAACATAATATGAGTTTGAATTTTTATTTCTTTCATCATCGCATGTTTCTACATAATTTTCAATTGATAAATCTTTCAGGTATTCTTTTATATCATTGTTATCAATTCCTAATTCTGCTCTACAATCAGATAAGTTATATCCATTTTCTTTATCTTCTCTTTCTATTATATTTAATATAACTTGTTTTTCACTTAGTAATCCTTTTAACTCATTTAAAAAAACTTGAACTGCTCCCTTACTTAATCTGTATCCTTTTGCCATTTATCTTCCCTCTTTTTATTATTATAATTATATTATAAACTATCAATTGATAGTTGTCAATATAATAGGAAAAATTTAAGAAAAACTCAAGTTTTAATTCTTGAGTTTTTTATAATTATTTAATTTTCTCTAATTGTTTTCTTTTCGGTTAATGCTTTGTATACTGATATTATTATTAACACTATTATTATTCCTAAAAATACTCCAAATGTGTCTATTCCAACATCTATTGGCGATGCTGTCCTTTCTGGTATGAAACTTTGGTGTATTTCATCTGATATTGCATATATTAGTCCTACTAGTATACTTATTGAAAATTTGTATTTTAAGTGGAGTTTATATGTACTTATAAAGCTCATTATTAGTATTCCCACTAATGTATATATAGAAAGGTGCGCACCTTTTCTTATTATTGGTTGTGACCTTTCTACTATTTTGTTTTTTGTTTTTTCACTTAAGTTTTTTGTGTATGGAAATACGTCTATTATTTTTCTTGCTACTTTTCTGCTTAGTCCACTTGAGGTTTGTCCATCTTGACTTGAGAAGTTGAAGATGGATGCGAATGTTAATCCTAGAAGGATTAACATTGTTAGTCTGAATAGAGTTCTTTTCACCTATTTACCCCCTAACTTTTATAAATTTATATATCTTATTAATAATCATCATTATCTTATCTAAAAATTTTCTCATATAAGGATATTTTTCTTTTTTTCTATAATAACTAACATTTACTCCTTATTATACATTTTTTAGCAATATAATATTTTATTCATATACTTCCCATTATTAACCAAACTTCCCACACTATTTTTAGATTCCTTATTTGCTGCCTTTTAAAGAATATTAACTTTAATAATTGTTTATATTCATATTTTTTAATATGCCTATTTAATTTCTTTATAAAGTCGTAAATTAATTTATTTTTCATCTATTTTCTTAATATTTTTTTCAATTTTCTAATATTTTTTTCACCAACAATGTCCTTAATTGCAGATTTTCCATTTTTCTCTAAATTATTAATCATTTTTAATGCATTACTTTCATCTTCTGCATCCGTAAATATTTCAAATATAATTGGTTTATCAGATTTTTCATCTATAAATTCATCAACATTTTTAATAAATTCATTTTTTGTACATGCTGATATGTACTTAAATCCTAAATCCTCAGCATAATGTTTGACTAAATCCTTTGATTTATTTCCAAAATGACCATCTGCTGCAAAAAATTTAATATCCAGATTATTCTCAATTGAAATTAATCTAGCTCTATGATTATAATTATGGAATTCTACTCCACATCCATTATTTACCAATAATATTCTTAAGTTATTATTAATTTCCCTATTTCCAATAGAATTTAAATCATAGAAAAATGCTAAATCTCCTATAAAACAATACACATTCTTTTCAGTCACTAAAGAATTTCCTACTGCTGAAGACATTATTCCGTCAATTCCAAATCCACCAGTATTACAATAAAAATTAATTTTTTTGTTTGTATCAAAATAATTCCAAACTCTTAATGTATTTAATATTGCTAAATGAACTATACTATCTTCTTGAAGCTTTTTTATTATATTGTTTGCTATCCATAAATTTGAAAACGGCAAGTCTATATTTTTTAATTTATCTACTAACTTTTTTCTGTCTTGCATCCATGCATTAAAATAATCTGTATTTATTTTTTGTTTAATTTTTTCATTATACTTAATAAAAAAGTCTTGTTCCTCCATTTGAAATACATATCTTAGTTTTTTATATGTATCCCTTAATTCCCCATCTGGATTAATTCTCCACACTTCTTTTGGATTTATTGCCATATATGCTCCAGATATATTTCCAATGTCAATTAATAAATCAATATTTTTTAAATTATTTGATACTGTTTGATTACAAATAATATTTCCTAAAATTTTATATTTTCCATCATAGTTACTTGTATGATCACATAAAACTACTCCATTATATTTTTCACAAAATTCATCTATTACATCACTTAATTCTTCACTCATAGGTGCATGATTTCCAATAAAAATAGCTATTTTACTGTAATTAATTCTAGGCAACTCATCAGAATACCCTATTCTTTCAATTTTTCTTTCATCTGGTAATTCAGTACAATTAAAACTATTATTATATGTAGTTACCATATTAATATGAACCGGTCCACCACCATTTCTTCTGCATTCAAGTAAGACATCATTTATTTTTAAATTGCAATCCCATTTATCTTCTTCAGAAAATACAGTTTGCAATTGAATACTCTTTTTCACAATATCTTTTGGTTGAACAGTTCTATCTATAACTTGCGCAACATTTTGTCCAATTCTACCTAAATGTTGTGTAGCTGTTATTGCAATAACCGGTAATTTTCTATAATATGCTTCTGTTAATCCTGGAAAATAATTTCTAGATGCTGTTGCACCTGTACAAGTTATAACAACAGGTTCTCCAGTTTCTGCTGCCATTCCACATGCTATATATGATGCAGATCTTTCATCTACGCAAGAAATTACATTAAAGAAATCATCGTTTTGCACACTAGCAACAAAACAAATATTGGTTGATCCTGGACTAGCCACAATATTTTTAATATTATGTTTTTTTAATAAGCTTATTAATATTTGAACATTTAATTCATTAGTATATGTATTTCTCATACTATCTCCTCCATTATTTTCTTAATTTTATAAAAATAGATTTTAATAAATTTTTTTCATATTTATTCATTACAATTGTATATGCTGTAATACAATATAATAATATATATATTAAACCATATATAATAACAGTCCATAATCCTCCATCACTGTTAAAGATTTTTATTGTAATTACTGTTATAAAAAATGGAATAAGCATTTTTAATATCATTACCGCTATATCTTCCCAAAATCTTAAAATATTTAATTTAATAACTTTGTAATAATAAATATTTATAAGAATAATATTGCATATAATTAAAGAAATTGTAGTTCCAGCTGCGGCTCCAACTGCGCCGTATCTTTTAGCTAAAATTATACTTATAATTATATTAAAAATCGACATTATAAATGTAGACAAGGATTTAAATTTAAATTTATTCTTTGCTTGCATAATGCTTAATCCTAAATTTTGTATTAGACTAAAGAAAGCTGGTATAATCAAAAGTAATGTAACATAGTATGCTTCTACAAAATCTTTTCCTACCCACCATATAATAAATTCTTTTCCTACTAACATAAACCCAGTAGTAATTAAAAACATAATATAGAATTGTATTCTACCAACCTTAATAAATTCATCTGTAAGTTCTTTATTAGTAGCTTTATTAGCTACCATTTTTGTTACTTTAGGTAATAAAACTCCACTTACTGCTGTAGATAAATTAATAAACATTGTATTAAAATTCGTAGCAAGAGAATATATTGAAACGGCTATCGTTCCACTAACAATTCCTAATATTGTTTGATCTACACTCCAATTAACTTTATCTACTATTGTTGTTAAAAAAATCCAGAATGAATAGCCTAGTACTTGTTTAAATAAAGTAATATCAAATCCATAATATCCAATTTTAATATTCAATTTGGTTTTACAATATATATAATTTGAAGTCAATACAAATAAATTAACTAATGTTACAACAATACACATTGTTATAGATTTATACCCTAAAAATAATAATGGAATCATTAATATTGGTTTTAATATAGTATTTAATATTGCCATTACTTTTTGATAAGTAAATTTTTCATATGCAGTTATTATCGATGAATATATTGAAAATATAAATGTAATAAGTAAATTAAATGAAAGAATTATCATCATTATTTTCATTTTTTTTATTTCTTCAAAACTCATATTCTTACCAAAAATATTGTCAACATTAAAAAACAATATCATTCCAAGAAAAAAAGCAATTATTCCTATAATTATAAATACTATTTTAAACATTCCATATAATTTTTTTTCTTCATCATACTTTTTCAAAGATCTAAATTTAGTTGTATAAACAATTATTGCATTTCCGAACCCTAAATCTAAAACTGTTAAATATCCAATAACAGAATATACTAATGAATATAAACCATATTCACTTTGTCCCATCATTTTTATTAGAAATGGAGTATATACTAATTGTATCACAGTTGTGGCTATTAGAGTAACATAAGAAAGAATAATTCCTATCTTTCTTTCTTTACTTTCGTCCATTAATACAGTCCCACTTTCTCTTTTTTGCTTTTTTTGCAATTATTTTTTAAAAAATAATATATTTTTTTTAATTTTAATTCTAAATATTCTGATATCTTAATTATTAATTTATTAATTGTATACTTGTAAATTATTGCTAATGTAAAACTAAACATCAAAATTATTGTAAACAATTTAAAATATCCGTATATCATGTTCTGTCCAATAATTTTATCATAATATTTTGGTTTTATATATTCTCTGAAAATATAATTTTCATGTAATAAATAAATTACCAAAGATAAACTTGATATCACATTAATTTTTCTATTATAAAAATTCAGTTTATTAAACTTATTAAAAATAATAAAACAAATAAGAATTGTTAATGGATTTAATGGTTTTGCCCAATGTGTCATCTTATCTTTAAAAATGTTTAATTTTAATCCAAGAATATTTGTAATTACAATCAATAATAAAAATAATATTATCAAAATAAATAATATTCTATTTTCTTTTTTTATTCTATCCTTTTTTAAGTATTTTTTATAATATGCTGTATAAAAATATATTATAATAAATGAAGTTAATTCATTATAATAAAAATTATCTTTTAATATAAAACTTATTATAGAATATAATACAAAAAAAATAAAATTCATTTTCAACAATTCTTCTCTCGTAGAATTATTTATCACTTTGTTAAGCATTGGATGAAATATGTATAATAATAGATAACAAGTAATAAACCATGTGTTATTAAATGTAATCGGAAAAAATTGTTTTATTATAACTATAAAACTCAATTTCAATTTCATCATCATTCCAATAGACAAAAAAAACATTGATATAAAAAATGAAGTAATTATTATTGATAATATTTTTGATATTTTTACTCTATCATTATCTATAAGAAAATATGAAGAACATATTACAAAAATAACATTTCCAAATCCACCTAAATATCTAAATATAATTAATATTAACTCAGATATATTTGAAGTAGCTAAAGTTGGATCAAAAAAATGTATACCATTAACCAGTCCGCTGTATGGAACTGCATGACACATAACAATAAAAACAATTGCTATAATTTTTAATAGCTCAATTGATGAGTTTCTTTTAACTTTTTCCATTTTTTCCTTCTTTCCTTTTATTTTAGAGAATTTTTGAAAAAGTTATCTGTCTTAACTCTTTCTTTCTCTAGTTTTTTTTCAACGAGATTAAAATCAGTTCTAAATAATTGTAATTTTATCTCACCTTCCGTATATTTATTTTCTTTCAAATCAAATTTTTCCAACAAAGTAGTTAGCCTTGAATTCATATTTTTTTCCTTATCTTCTCTCTCGAACACCAAAAAATGTTTATGAAATATAATTGCAAACACACTTGAATGAAATGAATCTGTACAAATTAATTTTGCATTTCTCTCTAAAAACAAAAATTCACTTGGTCCGCAATTATAATATTTACTATTCTTATCTAATATATTAATAATTTCTAGTTTGTTTTTCTTAGCAAATTTATAAATCTCTTTCTTATAATTTTCATTAATATTTCCTAAAAAATATAATAATATATATTTTTCCTCTTTATATTGCTTTGGTTTTTTTATTATTTTATCCCATTCCCTATCAGTTAGTAACATTGTTGGATCTAGTAAAACTTCCACATCTTGTCTTCCTGTTAAATCTTCTATAATTTTTTTTCCTTGTGTTTCTCTAACTGATATATTTTTTATATTATTAATTCCAATTTTAAATTCATCTAGATATTCATTTGGAATGTCGTTCACTCCAAAACTTGCCGCATATGATATATTTTTATCTTTATTTGAAAATTTCAAAAACATATTTGAGTTATATGAAGCAAAATGAGGATTCCAAACTTGATCACTTCCAACAACAAAATAATCATATTTACTTACAAAAGAATAATTCTTATAATACTTAGTTTTTATATGCTTCTTTGAAAAATGGTAAAAGTGTGATTTTCTAGTATTTCTGCTTACTAAAAATAATATCTTTTTTATATAATTTTTTAAAATCTGTTTTTTATTACATATACAAATTGTATCAGCACTCCAATTATGTTCATTTAAATATTTTTCCAAAGCATAATTTTGTAATCTATTTCCATAATTATTGTTATCATTTATAGTAATAATTCCAATTTTTTTCATATACTTAACCTCCATTATATTTTAATATTTTTTCTGAATTTATAAGAGCTACATTAATAAACACCAATATCCAAGTCAATATACTTGGTAAACTAGACGAAAATAATAATCCTAAAAGTCCGAAAATCATAATAATAGTTGGATATAATTTATTCTTTGATATGTTAATATAAATATAACAAAATAAAAATGTTATAAACCATCCCATTTCTAAATACATTTCCACTAAATCCATTTCAAGATATCGATTTATTATTAACATACAACTACCATAACCATAAGAAAAATAATTATTAGCAGCCCATAATGACATTATATAACTTCTACCAGTTGTAAATTTATAGATATTTATATTTTGAAAAATTGTACCTTGAACAATATGTGTATAAAATACAGTAGCAATTGTAAAAGCAATTGGCATAATTATATATAAAAATTTAGGAATTTTTTTATCCCAATTAACAAATCTATTTATTATTTCTATAAATATAACAAATACCATTCCTAATCTTTTAAAACTAATTAAAGAAAATATTAAAGCAATATATTTATATAATTTTAATGTATTTTTATTATGATTTTTGATTTCTTTATAGCTTATGTAATTAAAAAATAAATATAATTGTACAAATATCCCAGCACATAAATTACTTTCAAGAAAAAAATTATTATTTTCATTAAAATTCCAATTTGATGCTCTAAAAAAGTCAAAAATTGTATGATTCCCTTCAAAGTAATATGTAATCACTGTAGCTATTAAAATAAATTTCATAAACCTTATTATTGTTTTTATATCAAATATATTAATAAAGCAAAATGCATAAATTCCTGGTAGTAAAATAAGACTTGTTTGCACAAATGTTCTTATATTCAATGAATAGCCTACTGATTTAGCTTTAAAATATGAGACTATTACAATAATTATGCTTAACGGAATTAAAAATAATAATGATTTTCCATAAATCTTTTCTTTTCTCACATATTTAAAACATACTGGTACAAAAGTAACTATAATTAAAACGGCTAACATATAATATCTAATATTTGCTTTTGTATTTCCCATTCCCCAAACTAATATTGATAATAAATATATTATAACATACATATAACTAAAAATAATACTTAATATATTTTTTTTTTCAATTTCTATATCTATTTTTTTTTCATTTTTCCCCATATCTTTTCCTCTTATCTTCATTTATCTAATATAATAGCAACTTTTAAATTAATATAATATCAGACTTAATCTTTTGTATTTCTAAAATTTAATTTCATCTATTCAAAAAGTTTATCATTATAATATTTATTTTTTCTAAACAATACTAACTTAGAAAAAGTATTATAAAATATCAATTTTATTTTTTTTCTAATTGAAATATATTTAGATTTTATAACATCCATCTTTTTATTTATAATTTTCTCATTAAAATTATAGTTTTTAAATTTTCTTCGAAATTTATAATAATTTATTATATATGCAAAACAATAATTATAATAAATTAATGGGTTATCCTGATTATCCTTTATAAAATATTCAAATACATTAAATACAGATAAGTTTTTAAATGATACATAATTTCCTGTTGCACTGTTCTTTCTCATTCTATAATAATAATACTTTTTATCGTTATATGTTAATGTTCTAACATAATTAATATAAGAATAATTAAATTTCATATCTTCACAATAATGAATATCTTCATCAAAAAGAATATGATTATCCAAAATAATTTTTCTCAAATAAATCTTGTTAAACAAAAAACTAGATATTTCAGTATCTAATAAAATAATTTCTTTCAAATTATATAATTTCTTTAATGTATTTCTTTTGATTTCTAAATCGTTAATATTTGTATCTTTATAATATTTTTTCCATCCAAATGCATATAATGAATCATCATCAACATTTAAATTTAAAAAATCATAAAACATACTTTTATTTAGTACATCATCCGCATCCATAAAATACAAATATTTTCCTAACGAATTTTGAATTCCCAAATTTCTAGCAGAAGAAACTCCCTTATTTTCTTGTCTAAATATTTTTATTCTTTTATCTTCTTTCTGATATTTTAAGCATATTTTATAACTATTATCAGTAGATCCATCATCAATAATAATAATCTCAATGTTTTTTTCACTTTGATTTAGTATACTCTTTATACATTCGTCAAGATATTTTTCTGCATTAAATACTGGAATTATCACACTTATTAATATATTTGTCATATATATTCTCCTTAATCTTCACTATTATATCCACTTCATATTCCCTCTAGTAAATTTTGTAGGTCTTTTTTTTCTTAATATAGCCTTAATCTTCCACTTTATATTTGCAGAAAAACATTTAAAAACTTCTTTAATTGAAATATGATTTTTCTTTATTTTCAAGAAATTTTCCGAATCAATATTCTCTGTTCTCTTGTTTAGATCTAAAAAAACATTAGGTAATATTTGATATTTATTTATATTTTTTAAATTATTTTTCATTTTTCTATGTTGTAAATGAATATACATATATTCATTTTTTAATAATCTGCCATCATCTTCACTAAAGTAATATCTTTCTAAATTTCCATTATTCCAAAGTGTTACTGTTGGCATATAATCTTCCGTAAAATACCTATTTACATCATCTATTCTTCTTGTTATTCTAAAATTATAATAATAAACAGAAATATTATAACTTAAATCAATTTTGTAAAACTTCAAATTTGTATTTTTAAAAATATCATTAAAAACCAATTCATCAAATGCGAAATTTTTATTATTACTATAAACAGTTTTATAATATTCTTTTCCACTTATACTCTTCATAAAAGTAGTATTGACCTCGTTATTATTTTTAAAAATTGAAAAATGTCCCACCGTAAATAATCTATCATAATTTTCTAACATTGAATCAGTAATAAATTCATTAATTTTACCAAAAATGATATCACAATCACAATATCCCCAAAATTTATATTCTTTTATGTATTCTTGTAAAATATAACCATATGCCGGTTTATAATCGCATAATTTATATGGTGTTTCAAGTGCAATCTTAAAATTAAATTTTTTTTGTACTAAATCACAAAATTCCGAAAATTTCATATACTCTACTCTTACATTTTCTGGATAATTATATTTACTTTTATCATCTGTAAAAATCAGCCAATTAAAATCCGGATTTTTCTCACACGATTTTAAAAAAAGATTAAAATAATTATTAAATTTTCCAAAATACGGTAATATTATAATACATTTTTTCATTCTACATTTTTTTCCCTTCTAAGCAATATTCAACAAATTTGCTATATCCATCAAAATATGGATTATCTTTTAAAAACATTTTTTCTGTTTTTTCTTTATTTCCTGTCAATTTAATCTTTTCTATATACTCTTTAGGCAATTTTTTTTGCTTTCTTGTTTCAAATAGCCAAAAAAATTCATCAAAAACTTCTTTTGGTGGTATTTTTTCATACCTTTTATAATATTCTAAAAACATTTCTTTAGCTTCAAGAATTTGTTTTTTTTCTCTTTTTACTATATATTGGTCAACACTTGATATCATTTTACAAGGGTTTCCAGCAACAATAGCATTATCAGGTATATCTTTATTTACTAAGGTATTAGCTCCTATTATCACATTGTTACCAATTGTTACACCTTGTAATATCACCGTATTAATACCTATAAAGACATTATTTCCAATTGTTACTTTTCCTCTACTACCTACTATTTTTCCATTTAATTGTTTAATCACACTCCAAGCATAATCATGTGTTATAATAACAACCCCTCTTGTGATTTCAACATTATTGCCAATTTCTATTAACCATGGTTTTTGTGTATCTATATAATTAGTATTAGGTTCATAAAAAGTTACATCTTTTCCAATTAAAATTCCTCTTTTTTTTAAATATTTTATATAGCTCTCACTTGAACTCTTATAACCATATATTATTTTTTTATATATTTCCTTTATAATTTTTTTAATCATTATACATTATACCTTTTTAATAAATTTAAAACTTTTAAATAAAAGATTATAAATATGAATACATTTAATAAACAAAAAAGCTTGTATTTTTTTTAGTGCATTCCATCCATCATAGTCTCTAACAAATTTAAAATTTTTATTTACTTCACTTTGTAATTTTTTTAGAATTGCCAAATCGCATTTTCCATTATTTTTTAGTACAATATCATATACTGTCATATTGGCAGAAACATATGCAGCTCTAGCACACTTTTCTAAGTTAGGATACTTTTTTTCAACATATGTTAACTGATTATAAGCTGCTTCCACAAAATCAAAATTTATTTTTTGTGCTTTTGATATACTACCTGATCGTTGTAAGTAATAATATAATGGAGTTGAATTATAAACTATTTTATCAGCCTTATCAAACAATAAATACATAATAAAATAATCTTCACTTAATTTTCCAACTGGAAATTTGATATCTTTAAATAAATCTGTTTTGTACATTTTAGCCCATGCAGACATATCAAAATGCTTAAAATTATTCATTTCATAAATAGCACTTTCTGAGTTCATTATTAAATCGTCATGATTTTTTTTAAATCTTAAATATGTTCTACCATCTTCGAATAAATAGTATCTATTACAAATAGATATATCTGCTTCATATTTATTAATTTTTTTATTTAATATTTCTATCATACAATAATCTACATAATCATCACTATCAACAAAAGTAATATACTTTCCTCTAGCAATATCAATTCCCGCATTTCTTGCTGAAGATAAACCACCATTTTTTTTATGTATAACAACTATCCTTTTATCTTTTTTCTTCCATAGTTCACATTTATCTCCTGAATTATCTGTAGATCCGTCATCAACCAAAATAATTTCAATTTCTTTATAAGTTTGGTTAGTTACAGTTTCTAAACATTTATCCAAATATTTTTCCACATTGTAAATCGGAATCACTATACTAATCAATTCATTCATTTTTTTCCTTCTCTCTACCATACCTTGATATCACTAAATTTTTTTTATCTATTACAATAGAATTATTTTCAATTGATTTGTTAACTATCGTCCCAGCTGCAATCACAACATTATCTCCTATTTTTACATTATTAAGTATAATAACATTGCTACCAATCCAACAATTATTTCCTATTTCTATTGTTCCAACATCATATCCTTGTTTTCTTATAATAGGTTTATCTAACTTGTATTTATGATTGTGATCATAAATACATACATTTTCACCAAAAATACAATCATCGCCTATTTTAATTTTTCCCATACTATTAATAGAACAATTTCTATTAAAAAAACAATTATTTCCTATTAATATCATTCCATTATTATCAATAAGAATATGAGATAACGGATAAAAAAAAGTATTATGACCTTTTTTAAAACTTTTTCCATAAAAGACTTTCCAAATAAAAGTTTTGCCATAACTCAGTATTCTTTTTCTTATTTTTTCTAATACTATGAACATTCTTTTCATTTTATTTATTTTTTCCTTTTATATATTATATAATTTTATTGTTTGTTCTACTATCCTATCCCAGTTATATTTTTCCAAAACATATTCCTCTAGTATTTTTTCTTTTTCCATATTTTTTCCATCTAACATACTAATCAACTTTTCTTGTAAATCTAAAGAATTACTTTTTTTAAATATTGTGGCATATTTTCCAGATACTTGTACATTTTCTTCTATATTACTTATTAAGCAATTTTTTCCATAACTCATAGCCTCTAATAAGCTGATTGGCATTCCCTCTACATCACTTGGCAAGCAATATATATAGCAATTACTATATAATTCATCTAATTCTTCCCCTTGTACAAAACCTGTCATTATTATATTTTTATTTTGTCTTGCTTTTTCTTTTATCTTTTCTAAATAATCATTAGTATGGCTTGCTCCTCCTGCAATAACTAATTTTTTATCTGTTTGAATATTGTTATATGCATCTATTAAATAATCCAATCCTTTTTCAGGTACAATTCTTGCTAAAAACAAAATATAATTATCTTTATCTAATCCATATTTTTCTTTTATTATTTTAGGTTCTCTTATAACTGGTTTATTAACTCCGTTTGGTATAAAAACTGTATTTCTATTATATGTATCTTTAAAATATTTTTGAACTCCCTCAGATAATACAATAATTTCATCTGCATATTTAACTGCTAATTTTTCTCCGAATTTTATATATTTACTTGCAAATCCTCCCCACTTAGACCTTTGCCAATCTAATCCATGTATTGTTACAACTATTTTCTTTTTTAATAGATGTGGTATCCATAACATTGCACATGATCCTTCTGCATGATAGTGTAATATATCATAATTAGTAAAAGAAGCTTTTATACTAGCTAAAAACGAGTATACTAAAGCATCTAATCCTTTTTGGTTTATTGTTGGAACTGTTATAATTTTTGCTCCTTTATACTCTTTTATTTTTTTATTTTCTAAATCCGCATTTTTATCTTGGACATTTTTTCCTTTTCTATTATATATATCTACTTGATTTCCTTTTTTTACTAATCTTGTAGATAATTCTTCCACCACTATTTCTACTCCACCTTCTCGTGACGGAACTCTTTTATGTCCTATCATTGCTATTCTCACAGTTATATTGCTCCTTCTTTTACAAATATTTTCAAAAATGTTTTTATTAAAAACTTAGTATCTCCCCATAAAGTTCTATCATGAATATAATCCATATCCATTTTCATTCTTGTATCAAAATCTGTTTCACTTCTGCCATTCACTTGCCAATACCCAGTAAGTCCCGGTTTTACAGAAGTAATAATTTCATAATTATCTCCCATATCTTTTATTTCTCTATGTAAATATGGACGTGGTCCAACAAGACTCATATCACCTTTCAATACATTTATAAATTGTGGTACTTCATCAATACTAGTTTTTCTTAAAAAATTACCTAACTTAGTAATTCTTGGATCGTTTTTTAATTTTTTATATTTCTTATACTCTAATCTTGCATCTTCATTTTCTTCTAAATACTTTTCTAATTTTTCATCTGCATTCATTACCATTGATCTAAATTTATAAAATCTAAATTCTTTTCCATTTTTTCCAATTCTTAGTTGTTCATAAAACATTGGACCATCGTCTTCTTTAAGAACTTTTCTTGCTATATAAACAGCCACAGTTATAGGAACTAGTAGAACGCATCCTACTAATCCGCCTAAAATATCTATTAATCTTTTTACTACTTTATATAAAACTTTTCTAACTTCTACTTTTTCTTTTATATTTGGTTGTACAATTGCTTCGTCCACAATAACATTGCTTTCGCTAACATTTGTATTCATAATACATCCCCCTTACAAACTGCTCAAATACAAATTTATTATATATTATTACTCTTTTCTTTTCAACCTTTTTTGTGTCATTTTTCGATATTTTTTTACTAAAGAAGTCTAAAGTACTATTGTTTTCAATACTTGAGACTTCTCTAGTAATTTTTGCATATTTTATTTATTATATCCAGTCTTTTTTATTATACTGTTACTTACACTTTTTACAGTTTCAGATGGTGTATAATTGTCTTCTTCAAATGCTTCTTTATGTAGTTGTGTTACATTGCTTTCTAGTGTAACTGGTACTCCATACCATCTATCCATTGTTATTCCTTTTGTTTGATATGGCCATCCAATGCTTTCTCCTACTTTGTATTTTGCCATACTAGGTACCATTGATATTATATCGCCTGTTGTTATGTTTGTATATACTGATGGTAATATTTTGTCTGCAAATGTATTTATTTGTGCTACACTCTTTGTTTTTAGTTTATTAAACATTGCTTCGATTACTGTTCTCATTCTTTCTGTTCTTTTGTAATCTCCACCTGATGTGTATCTAATTCTTGAGTAAGCTACTGCTTGTACTCCATCTACATTATATGTTCCTGCTTGTGTTATGTGGTTTGAGGCTTTTCCTGTTACTTTTGATGTTTCATCTATATATCCATTTATATATTTTGTTTCTTCAGCTGTTATATTTAATGTTACTCCTCCTAGTTGGTCTACTGCTTTTGCAACTGAGTCGAAGTTTACCGTTACGAATTCTTTTATGTTTAAGTCTAAGTTTTTGTTAAGTGTGCTTATTGCTAGTGGTGCTTCTCCATATGAGTATGCATGTGTTATTTTATCTAGTCCATGTCCATCTATTTTTACATATGTATCTCTATATACTGATATTAGTTTTATATCTCCTGTTGAGTTATTTATACTTGCAATTATTATACAGTCACTTCTGTTTCCTATTCCATAATCATCTGATCTACTGTCTACACCAAATATTGCAATATTTCTATAACCTGATAGATTTTCTTTTGCTTCTTGTGATATTCCTAAATCTTCTTCATTTAAATCTATTTTTTGCATTTTTCCTAATTTGTTATTTACATACCAGAACATTGCTCCTACTAGTATTGCTAATATTATTACTAGTGTTAAAACTATTTTTCCAAATAATTTTAATTTTCCATGTTTTTTCTTTGTTTTTGATTTTGTTTTTTGCATATTATCACCATCTTTTCTGAATGCTTTTGGTATTTCTTCCTCTTCTTCTATTCTTTTTGTTTGTTTTTCTCTTCTTCCTTCGCTGTGTTTTCCAGCCATTTTAAATCGCCCCTTTTTCTTTTTTTATTTTATCGATTATAGTTTATTTGGATTCAGTTAGTATTAACTTGATGCCCATCTAAACATTTTTATATCATTATATTTTTTTAGTACTTGTTTGTATTTTTCATATTCTTCGTCCCACAGTTCTTCTGGTACTTTGTCAAATGCTGTAAATATTTTTTCTGCTTCTGTTAAGTATATTACTTGTTCTTGTGGTGACATTGCTTGATATTGTTTTGCGAATTTATTTAGCTTGTCTAACATTTCGTTTGCTTCTATAAAGTCCCAAAAGTCTTTTACTTTTAGTCCTAATAGTTTTATTTGCATTACTGCATATAATACCAAAGCAACTACTATGAATATTAATACATATACTATTGCTAGTAATCCCATCTTTCTACCACCTTTTTTGGTTTTTTTCAATTGTGCATTTTAATTGTAACATATATGATTTTTTTTTGCAATTTTTTTTGGGTATTTTATTATATTTTGTCGTTATTTTTTTATTGCATCAAAAAAAAGTGCCTATTTTTAGCTTTTTATAAGCTTTTTAGGCACTTTGTTTTTTATACTTTATGCATTTGCTTTTAGTTTGCAAATTTCATAATTCATCCTGCTATGTTCTAATGCATTTTTGTTTTCGTAATCTCTTAGCATTTTTATTTGTTCTTTGTAATTTCTAGTTTGTCCATCTAATATTTTAGCTGTATTTATATTTATCATTATATCTACTTTTTCGTTTATTATTTCTAATGTTGGTTTTATTACATTGAACACTTCATTTTTTAGCACACTGACGTCTTCTTTTACTTCTTTTAGTTCTTTCTTTAAAGTTGTAACGTTTGTTTTTAGTCCTGCTACGTCTTGTTTTAATCCTGTAACATCTTCTTTTAATACTGCTACGTCTTGTTTTAATCCTGTAACATCTTCTTTTAATACTGTTACGTCTTGTTTTAATTCTGCAACATCTTCTTTTAATACTGTTACGTCTTGTTTTAATTCTGCAACATCTTCTTTTAATACTGTTACGTCTTGTTTTAATTCTGCAACATCTTCTTTT